>ERZ1048872.1054-NODE-1054-length-25028-cov-8.472590_pt1 | contig 25028 bp, 18 predicted proteins | sample MGYA00383100_ERZ1048872 | MGnify/ENA primary metagenome ERZ1048872 (study PRJEB29581, sample SAMEA5548370) | metagenome | biome: marine; feature: coastal; material: water | depth 50 m | study: Short-term variability in the microbial, nano- and picoplankton...
TTTTGATAGGATCGTGCTTTAACTATTGACGGCCGAGCAGGGAGTTGTCGCAGTCGAAAGCCTGTTAATCATTTATCAAAATATAGAGAAGAAATTCGGCTAACGCGAGGCTATAGGCTTCATTTCTTTGACGGATGGTGAACAGATCACCTGCCTTGAGCACGCAATAGACTGAAGACTCAAATACAAAGTGGCTTTCTGTATCAGTGAACGTCACCGCCAAGTCTCGTGGGGACAGTTCCGTCCCTTGCCGTGCCAGCGATAGAACGTGGTGCTGAGGATGTCGAGCTTCGCCAAGGTCTGGCGAGCTGACAAATGCTACTCTTCAACCAGCCGGATAATCTCCAACTTCTCAGATATAGCTTGCCTCTTCTTCTAGGCTCCATGAAGTCTTTTATCCAATTGTAATAAACGCTCTGCCAGATCCCTTCGCGTCAGCACGGCTTAGCAATGCTGTCATCGCCACGCAGGCGGTCCAACACTATCCTGATCTTCTGTTCGGACGAACACTGTTTTCGCGTTGCCCGTTTGATATCTTTGACGACCTTCCCTCTAAGACTTTTTACGGTCTCCCACGGTCGCCTTTTACTAATGACCCCAACACTGATTTTAAGAAAAGTGTGCAAAAAACAAAACTTTTAGACATGTGATTTGTTCGATGGTGTTGAAATGTCATAGATTGCGATCGCGCCCGTTGAAGACCTGAAGCATCAGTTTGTCGAATCAACACAAGTCATTGGTGAAAAATCAAAAGTTATCACCCTGTTTGTTTGCTTCCTCCCATTTTAACTGACCTCTTTGAGAATGAAGCTATGACAAACGTTTTCGCGATAAGCATTCTTTTCCCCAACCTTCCTAATGAAGGGGGTAGTTACATTCGCGCCGCTCCATGCCGAAGTGAACCAGCCCCTTGCATCGGCCGCACGGTTAAAATGAGGAATCCTTTGAATAACATTCTCAAAAAGCAAATTGCTGCGTTTGCTTGACGCTACATACAAGATAGGTAGCGCAAGGAGGACATATTCTGAATGGACGGTGAATGGAGTAGTTCTAACGGAAAAAGGGAAGCCTTTTGAACAACAACCTCATGTTTCTAAGGGTTGACAATTCGAGCGAATACATTTTTCTTAATCTCAAATGGAGACTTTATGACCTTATTGCGAAACACCCTTGTAGCCACAATTTACACATCGGTTTGTACCGACGTGAATTCTGGTGAGTACAATATCAAATGCAACCAAGAAACGGTGAGAAAAGAATGACAAAAATCTTGTGCTGTCGCGTGTACGAATTCAAGTTTTCTTGAGGCTGATATCACAAATGTTCGGTACTGTTTGGTCAGGTCTATTTTTGTCATCGTTGGTGTTTCAGCCGTGTTCCTGCTGACGATGGTTGGCTTTGAAGCTGTCAGTGCGAGCGGGGCTACAGACACGTCTCAAAGCGCCATAAATGGGGCAACGCGCCCAGTGTTTTTATTCTTGCGGCCAGGTTCCGGGACCAATGCGGACAGCCTGCGCAATTGCGCCAAGTAGTTTGGTAGAATTTCTCGATTTTCATACACCTTAAACAGCCGATTCCTATTATGGGAGGGACAAACTTTGAAATGCTATTTATCACCGGAGGCGAAAACGTTAATACGCTACTTCCAGCGTGGCGCGCTGAGCTTGGCATTTGTTTTGGGCACTCAGGCGGAGGTAGCCTTCGCAGATGGCTGCAGTGCTCAAGTAACCGGAGCAGGGATTGCGCTGAAGTCCGAGTTTAAGTCTTTGTCCAATCAGACGCGCAAATTTGCCGCGCGTTTAGACAAACAGAGCTTTGACATGATGACCTTGAGCGAAGCTGCGCTGGGAAAAGTACCGGCAGCGCCTGTCCCGCCGGTGATGGATGAGACCTATTTCTCGGTTCAGGGAGATTTGCAGTGGGCCTGTGATGCCGAGGGTGCGCCAACGCCTTCCGTCGAAGAATATCTCGCTAAAATCGCGAAGTATTCGGCAGAATTGGCGGCGTTCCAGACTGCATTGAGGGATCGCCATGCGGCTATTTCCGCTGCGCAGGCTGGTACTGATGTGGCGGAAGACGAGATCTCGAACAAAACGTCGGTTGCAGAGGCCGGAGATGCGACGCCTGAGACCGCCGAGGACACCACAGTGGTAGAAGAGACGCCCGCCGACGAAGCGTCTACAGAAGTGGTTGATGCCGCGGCGGCTCAAGCTGAGCCACTCAAGGATGCCCATAATCCCAACCTATTCCAGCGGGTGATTTCCCTGCCTAATACAACCATTCGAGACCTGCCTGATATGGCGCTGGATGCGGAGGATTTGCCGACGTTTTCCGTGCTCTATGTGTTTGATGAGAGCGCAGTCAACGGTATGGACTGGTTGAAAGTGTCCTCTTCCTTGCGCGCGGGCACCCAAGGCTGGGTTGAGCGGGACAAAACGCTTGATTGGTCTTCCATGTTGGTCATGAAGTTTGCTCCGAGGGGCAAACGCAGCGATGTGCTGTTTTTTGCAAATGACACCGACCTGCGCGACGTGGTGAACAACTTCACCTATGCCGAAGAGGCGCGCGTCTTGTACGAGGGGATTGCTCAGGAAAGGGCACGTCTGAAATCGGCGCCGGATGCGCAGCCAAAGTGGGATGACCGATTGGTGGCCATTGAGCCTGCAACGGCTGTCACCTTCGAGAACCAGCCGTATTTGTTACCCATTCTGGATTGGCAGGAAGAGCTGTTTGACGGCATCATCGAAACCACGCTGTTGAAAGTGGCGGCGGTCCCGGCGGATGCGACCGATGTTCAGGTTGATGACCGCAACAACCGTGGCACCGACCTGGAGGAGGCCGCGCTGAACGATGGTATCTTCCGTGTAGGCGTAATGTTTGTGGTTGATACGACGATTTCAATGCAGCCTTACATCGAGCGGACTTATGACACGATCCGCACGTTCTATGACATCTTTCAGGAGATGGAGACTACTAGTTTCGTGTCCTTTGGCCTGATGGGGTTCCGTGATGAAATGGAAGGCCGTGAGGACTTGAGTTACACTACCAAGCTATTTCAGCCGTTGGATGTAGATGCGCCACCGGATCAGATTCTGTCCAATATGCGCCGCGCAACGGAAGCAAAAGTGCCGACCATGGAATTCAAGGAAGATGTTTATGCCGGGATCTTGGACACAGTCGAGATGGTCGATTGGACCCCTTACGATGCACGCCTGATTGTGTTGATTACCGATGCCTCGGCGCGGACGGGTGAAGATCCGCGCGCGCGTTATATTGGCAACACAGCAGAGTCGGTGGCGGAGGCTGCGCGTGCCAGAAACATTGCGATTGTGCCGATCCACTTGATTTCGCCCGCCAACCAGAAAAACGGTGATGCGGTGGTGGCCGAAGAGCAGTACCGCGTGTTGGCGCGGACCGGTGACGTCAACAACGACAAGTACTTTACCTTTGACGGCGCCAACGTGAAGGGGTTCTCACGCGAGCTTGGCGTGATGGCGCGCTCTATTGCCGGCGCCACCCTGGCTGCCAATTCCGCGAACTTGGTTGTGCCTCAGGATGAAGGTGTTAACGTTGAGCTGGAAGAGGTGCCAGTTGCAACGGTTGGGACGGCCGTGACACAAGAGGTGTTCCGCGCGCAGTTGGAAAGTTTGGCTGTGGCCTCCAATGGCCGGGCTCCGAATTTCCTCGCGGGTTGGACATCCGACAAAGATCTGACCAATCCGAATGTGTCGACGCTGGATGTCAGCGTGTTTTTGACTCGAAACCAGCTGTCGACGCTTGACAAGCAGCTTGCCTCAATTTTGGATGCCTTCCGCAGTGGTGGCGACGATCCCACGGCCTTCTTTGAGAATCTGCAAAATCTGGCGGCACAAACTGCGACGGACCCGGATGTGGTGCGCAATGACGACCGCGCGGCCATGCGGGCCATTCTACCGACTTTCTTGCAGAATCTGCCGTACAAAAGTGAGGTCTTGCAGCTGGATCGCGAGTTCTGGAACAGCCTGAGCAATGCAAACCGCTCGGAGTTCATCGAGCAGCTTGTCGCAAAACGCAAAGTTTATGAAACCCTGTTTGAGAGTACTGAGCTTTGGCAAGGATTTGGGGCCAATGATCCGTTGCTGCAGGTGACACCTGTGCGTCTAACAAATTTGCCGTAGGCAAGACGACGGCTTGGAGTTTGACATGACAGAAGGTCCTACTTGCGACGATATAATGAGCGTGACCGGCCTAACGATGTCGCGTCCTGGTCTTGGTGAGGAGCCTAACTTTTTGTTGTCGGTGCCCGATTTTAAGGTAAGACGCGGCGCGCGGATTGGCTTGATTGGCGAAAGTGGTAGTGGAAAAACCACGTTTCTTGAGGTATTAGGCCTTTTGGCTTGGCCAGATGCGGTGACCCAGTATGATTTTGCCCCCGCCGCTGGGCAGGGGGTAATGAATCTGCGCGAGGCCCTGCAAGGACGGCAGAGCAGTTTGTTGACCGAGTTACGCGCCCGCACCATTGGCTTTGTGCTTCAGGACGGGGGGCTGTTGCCCTATTTGACCGTGCGCGAGAACGCTGAGCTGAGCCAACGCCTATCGCGGCAAGCCAGCGCGCCGGAGCGGATCAAGATCTTGGCGCAGACAATGGGCATCGTTGACTATCTGGATCGCTACCAGTCCACCTTGTCTGGCGGACAGCGGCAACGGGCGGCTGTGTTGCGCACCTTGGCCGCCAATGTGTCGCTTTTGTTGGCGGATGAGCCCACGGCGTCGCTAGATCCTCGCAACAGCGATGCAGTGTTGGAGGCCATGGTCCACAGCGGTACCGAAGCGGGCGCGACGATGATTGTCGCCAGTCACAATGCGGACTTGCTGGCCGCCTATGAGTTTGAGCTGATGCGGATCGAAGTGAGCGAAGGGGAGACTTATCGCCACGCAACGCTGGTGGCCGCATGATGCAAGGGTTTGTGAAAATACCGCGATTTGGGCTTGTCTTTGCGCTTGCGCTGAAAGACCTGCGCCACGGCTGGCCAACCACGTTTTGTCTCAGCATTGCGGTCACAACCACATTGCTGCCGCTTTTGGTGTTGTTTGGATTGAAGTTTGGGGTGGTGACCAATCTGATCGATGCGCTGCGCGCAGATCCCAATGTCCGGGAAATCAGATTGGTGCGCGACACCGAGCTGTCGCTGGGCTGGTTTGAGCGTCTTGGTGAGCGTGAAGACGTGGCCTTTTTGCTGCCGAGGGCCAATTTTTTAGCCTCTTCTGTGAGGTTGCGCGCCATTGATGGGCGCGGTTTGCTGGAAACGCGCATGGTGCCGACGGCGGCGGGGGATCCATTGCTGCAAGGCGGGGTTGCACCCGCTGGGACGCAGGAAATTATGGTGACTACCCGCGTTGCGCTTGAGGCCAAGGCAGCGGTGGGCGATCGGCTTGAATTGATTGTACAGCGCGCCGTGTTCCAGACGCGGCAGGCCAAAAAGCTGTCGGTTGTTGTGATAGGGATCATACCGCGGGATTTGCTGCAGACGGACGATATTCTGGTGTCTCCAGAGTTGGAAAACCATGTGGAAACATGGCGCCAGGGCTATGCCGTACCGGAATTGGGGTGGCCTGATGATGCCGGTGGCGAAGATCGCCTTCGGCCTGAGCGTCAAAGCTATTCCAGTTTCCGGCTTTACACCGCCGATGTGCGGAATGTGCCGGGGTTGCGCGATGTGTTGCTGATCGAAGGGCTGGACGTGCGCACCCGCGCAGAGGAGGTGATCCGGGTCCTAGTGATCGAGAGGTCGCTGACACTGATCTTTCTGGCCATTTCGACCCTTGGGGTCATTGGGTTTGTGTTGACCCTGGGCCTACATCTTGCAGCGACCGTCGTGGACAAGGCGCGCGAATTGGCCATCTTGCGGCTGTTGGGGCTGAGTTCGGCAGAGCTTTCACTTCTGCCATGTCTGCAAGGTATTGCCATTGCAGCCTTTGGTGCGGGATTTGCGTGTGTACTGGCCTTGATTGGCCAACCGCTCGTGAACCGGGTGTTTGCCGGGCTGGGTGGCATGGAAGGCCAGGTGTCGCATTTGACGGGTGCACATCTGCTTTGGGCCTTGGTTGCGACGATGGCGGCGGGCGGGCTGTCTGGCTCTGCGGCTGGCGCACGCTCCGCCCAGATCGAACCCCGTAGAGGATTGAGATATGACTGATTGGTTTCGTCTTGGCTTTGTGTTGGCTGTGGCCACTGTGCACCTGTGTACGGCGCCGTTGGCCATTGCCCGAGCGGCGTCTGAGGCGCAAGCCACCGCAAGAGCCCCGGCTATTGGCGCGCTTAAGGATTGGTGCAAAATTGACGATCCGGCCACTTGGTCGGCAGAACGTCAGCGGATCATTTCCGAAGGTGCCAAAACGCTGCCGGAAATTTTGACCTGTCCCGATATCGCCCCCGCAACTGATATCCCAAAAGTACTGCATTTGCCGATGCCCTGTGGGCGTAAAATGGTGTTCAACCGCATTGATGTTCCGGTGGATCATGCGTTGGATCAGACATTGGGTAATTTTGGGCGCTTGGTGGATATTTCCGCAGAGAAGCCGCAGATTGTTCTGTCCAATGGGGCGTGGTCCGCGCCAGTGTCCGGTGCCTTCTCAATTGCGCGCGATGGTGCCAATGGGGTCAGCGACAGCCTATCGGACATGACTGCGCGGGCCTATTATCTGGCGCGCTATGAAACAACCGTTGTGCAATGGGCCATGTTTGACATGGGATTTTTTGATCTGCCTGCACAGCACACAAGCGCCCCTGCGAGCCCTGCCTGTGCAGAGTTCGACGGGTTTCTGTCTGAGCTAAACCTGCGGTCGATCCCAGCCAAAGGTGGGCTGTCGTGGTTTGATGCGGTGGCGTTTTCGCGGGCCTATTCCAATTGGTTAATCGCGCGCGATCGTCTGGCGCTTGAAGCAGATAACGCGGCCAAACCGGATTTGCCATGGGAGCAGGGCTCGACCGGTTATGTGCGGTTGCCGACAGAGGCAGAATGGGAATACGCCGCACGCGGGGGGGCTAGCTATGTGACAGAACAGGCGCGGTCTGTGCGGTTCCCGGCTCTGCGCGATCCGCAGACCGATGCTTTGCGGCAGGCGAAATTGTCGGAAGTCTGCGCCGAAAAACCTCGATCGCAAGGGGCTTTTGTCGGACCGGTTGGGCGCAAATTGCCCAATGTTTTGGGGCTATATGATGTGATGTGTAACGCCGATGAGATTGTGTTGGATCTGTTCCGTCCGACCCGTCCAGACGGTCTTTCCGGTCAGGTCGGTGGGGTGCTTACCAAAGGGGGCGCTTCTGCGATCCTGCGGGAGGCGAACACCATTGGTCGCCGTACCGAAGCTGCTGCACTTTTTGGTCTTCAGGGGGAAGGGCGCACTCCCTCAATGGGCGTGCGGCTTGCGGTTGCAGCGCCGGTGTTTAGCGGCCGCCGTGACGGGGTAGAGACGGCGTCAACGGCCAATGCCAACAGCTTTTCTGAGGGCCGTTTGAATGTGGCGCTGGACGTTGCCTTTATGGACGGGCGCTCATCGCTTTTGAGGCAGGGTGTCGGTCTGGCGGATGGGAGCAGAGGCAAGGAACTCGCGTCCGAAGTCAACAAACTCAAACGGTCCCTTTCCGAGGGACAGTTGACCCAGAAACAGCTAGTTGCACAGGCGGATCGATTGCAGATCGAGTTGGAACGGCTTGAGATCGAACTGGGCGAGGAGGCGCGCGAGGCAACTTTGCTGACTATCCGCTCCGGCGTTGTGACTGCAAGCCTGATTGACCGTCTGGGCCGCAACGTCTTCAGCGCGTTGCTCACGCTGGAAACGTTGCAGGGCGCGGATTTGACTTCAGACCAAATGCAAAAACGCAAGCGCTTTATCGAACTTCTTCATGTGAATGAGGAACGGATCAAGGCTTCCTTTGACCTGTACCTTCAGGTGCATATCGATCTGGGGCATCGCGATGCAGCCTTTGTAAGCCGCCAGCTTGCCGCCAGCCGCGCTGGTATCGGTGGTTTGAGTACTGAAGTGTTCGCCGCCTATCTTGACCGCTTTGAAGGGCATTTTCGCGATGTGACAGCGGCGCGCGGGCGTTTGACCGAAGAGGCCAGAGACACCTGGTTGGACCAGCTAGACACTACGCGCGCGCCGCGCCGTGACCGATTTCCAAAATATCAACCGAACTAAACCAAAGTAAGGACCAAAATCGTGACATCCTTTGTTATTAAAAAAGCAAACCAATCCGTTGCCGTACTGGCGGCCACTTCGCTGCTGGCGCTGACAGCTTGTGACGAAGCCATCGTTGTGACACCGGGGGCCATTGACGCCAGCGACACATGTTCTCGTTATCAGCAGGGCATCGTGGATGCGCGCAAAAAGTCCAATGAGCTGCGTGTTCAGAACGCTGCCGCAGGCGCATTGGCTGGTGCATTGGTGGGCGCAGCAGTCAGCGATAGCACTGAAGGGGCTCTAATTGGGGCTCTTCTCGGGGCCGCGCTGGCCGGTGCGGCCACTGCTGAAAACCAAAAGCAGAAAGCAAGTTCTGACGCGGAACTGCTGCGGGACGTGAACACCAAGGCGGGCCAGGTGCGGGGTCTGTTGACCGAGGCCGGGCGCAACGCCAATGCGCTGCGATCCTGTCGTTTGCAGCAGGTTGGGGCGTTGGAACGGTCCGTGCGCTCAGGCAAGGTGAGTGGCAAAGATGCAGGTGCGGAATTGACCGTGCTTAAGCGGCGTGCCAACGCCGACAACCAGATCATCTCAGCCTCGTTTAACGGCATTGGTGAAAAGGTTGACAGCTTTGTCAACACCACAGCAAAGTCCAGCGGTGTGGAAAGCGCGATCATCACCCGCCAAAAGGCGGCGAACAGCGCCTCTGCGCGCAAGGTGCAGGCGGCTACTGGCAATGTTCCGGCGGCCATTTCCGCCAAGAACCAGCTGATTGAGGCGGATCAGCGCAAGCGCCAGCAGACGGAAAACGCCATCGAGGCGATCGAAGTTTTGCTGTCATAAGGAGTGATGATGCGGTTGCGAAAAGCACGTTTCGCCCTTTGGCGGACAAAGGCGGTTCTGGCGGCCGCAGCATGTTATGCCTTTTGGGGAGGTGCCGTTCTGGCGGCACCCCCCGCTGAACTTTTACGCGCGCTGGGCGTACCGGTGCGTGCGAAGGATCTGAACGACACTGGTAGGATTCAAACCGATCTGGCGTGGGTTGGTATCTACCAGGGGCAGGTTACTGCCGTGATCGACGGGGCAACCCAAGACGCAATCAGGCGGTTTCAGGCGAGCATGTCCACCGAACAAACCGGACGCCTAACCGCTGAGGGGCGCAGTGGTCTGCGTCAACGGGCCGAGGAGACCCGCGCGGGATACGGTTTTGGCCGCAAAGAGATTGATTGGCTGGGGATCAGGACTGTTTTGCCTGAGGCGCTTTTGTTGCGGCCAGAGCTATCCGGCGACGACTTTAATACGGTCACCTATCAAAGCCACCACGGCGCTTTTCTTAATTTTCGCTTTGATGTGTTTCCAAGTATGTCACATTCCCCGAAAGACGTGGAGCGTAGCCTACGCAAGCTGCTGTCAGAGGGGGACACACCTTTGGAAGTGCAAGCCTCCCGTAGCTTTGCGTCCAGCCTGTATCTGATTGCTATAGATGATGCCGAACGCCGGATCCTCATCGGTGAAAAAGACGGAGGCGGATGGCGGTTGATGACAGTGTCGCACGCGGTTGGCGCGACGGATGCGATGCGGCCCGTTCTGCACGAAATCTTCCGATCTCTGGAGCTGTCCTATGGCCCGATACTCAGGAAATCAGAGCGGCAACGGCGTATCAAAAATGGGGAATATCCTGGCGCGAAGGCGTTGCCAAAATGGTATTTGACCATGATCGCCAGTGGGTCGGGATCGCTGGTGTCGCGGCAAGGTCACATCTTGACCAATCATCACGTGATCTCTGAATGTGAATGGGTCACAGTAAATGGACGCCCCGCGACGGTTGTTGGGTCCGATGTGCGGCTGGACCTTGCTTTGTTGATTTCGCCGAATGCCGCAGGTAAAGCGCCGGTGCGGTTTCGCAAGGACAATCCGCAGCTGGGCGAGGCGGTGAACGTGATGGGCTATCCTGTCTTTCAAACGTCTCAAAGCATGAATTACACTCGGGGCTATGTGTCTTCTGTGGTCGGATACAAAGGCAATAGGAACACGGTCCAGATCACCGCGCCGGTTCAGCCGGGCAACTCGGGCGGGCCGGTGTTGGATGATCAAGGGCGCCAAATCGCGGTTGTGGTCGCCAAACCTAGTGTGCGGTTTCAGGCGTCAGCCAATATTGAGAACATGGCTTGGGTCATTCGGGGTCGGCAGGCCTTGGGCTTTTTACGACGCCATGGAGTGTCTCCGATTGTGGAAGATCGTGCTGCCGGAAGCTATAGCCCAGACGTGGAAGATGTTTCACGTTGGCGACTAATCACCGTCCGTATTGAATGCCATGAGAATTGAAAATGGGACGCCGCGGCGTGCGGCGGATATGATTGCGTGGCTGATGCGCCACTCAGCTTGATCTGAAAACTTAGCGGGAGTGGACAGTGATACTGGTCTAATCTCTAGAAATTGTCGCGTCCTCAGATGTGATATCAATTCGCGTACGATTTTCACACTTGCCACGCACAGATGAGGTGATGGGTTCATGGGTGTCCGCGAGGCCAACTCCAACGACGTAAGAGCGCGCCAGAACTCGTTCATTCACCGCCTCAATCGCATGACGACACAGAATCCTTCCTCGCAGAAGCTCCGCTTTGGATGTAAGCAGCCGGCGCATGTCCAGTCCGTCGCCGGTCAAGGCGAGCATCTTGAGGGCTCGGGCTTTGCGCCTTTTTCGCCTCCCACTCCTGTGCCAATGCGGCGGTGGCCGGTCGGTCAACATGGGGTGCGTCCAGAATCCAAGGCGTAAGCGTAGTGAACGCTGTCCAAACGGTCTAGCAGTGCCTTGCATCAGTTCGCGCTCTCTGAGCAGTGCAGTTTATGTATAGGCCAGATGGCCCTACCACGCCAACACAAAGCAAGCGTCGCCTGCTTGGCGTGTTGTGTTTCATGGGGGCCTCCTGATAGCCTTTCGTTTCGATATCAGGCAGCATTTGGGAAGTCTTTGCCTTTTTCATGTTTGTCGGGAAGCAACCGGTGATAGGCGACAAGATCGGGACGCAGGCGTATCTCATCGTCGAGCAAGTCATTGGGGGGCGTTTGATAGCTCGCCATCAGCTGATCCATCTGCCAACGCTTATGTCCCATTTGGGCCAAGCCCGCATTGGACCTCGCGTCCTCAACCGTCGCGCCGACCTGCGGCGCAAGGTTGAGGCCCATTGGGGCGGCTGTGTTGTCGGGCACCAATTTCAAGATATGCATCGTTTTGCGTTTGGACAGTGCCGCGGCGAAGTTGGGTTGCTTTTCCACGGCGTTGTCGAGCTTGCTTCCTCCCATTTTAACTGACCTCTTTGAGAATGAAGCTATGACAAACGTTTTCGCGATAAGCATTCTTTTCCCCAACCTTCCTAATGAAGGGGGTAGTTACATTCGCGCCGCTCCATGCCGAAGTGAACCAGCCCCTTGCATCGGCCGCACGGTTAAAATGAGGAATCCTTTGAATAACATTCTCAAAAAGCAAATTGCTGCGTTTGCTTGACGCTACATACAAGATAGGTAGCGCAAGGAGGACATATTCTGAATGGACGGTGAATGGAGTAGTTCTAACGGAAAAAGGGAAGCCTTTTGAACAACAACCTCATGTTTCTAAGGGTTGACAATTCGAGCGAATACATTTTTCTTAATCTCAAATGGAGACTTTATGACCTTATTGCGAAACACCCTTGTAGCCACAATTTTTACATTGTTTTGCACCGACGTAAATTCTGGTGAGTACAATATCAAATGCAACCAAGAAACGGTGAGAAAAGAATGCCAAAAATCTTGTGCCGCCGCGTGTACGAATTCAGATTTTCTTATGGCTGATATCGCAAATGTTCGGTATTGTTCGGACAATGATCTTTTTGGTGCTGCTCCCGAGAAACTCGACGTTGTGGATACTGAAAAATGCTCTGGTCTTTTACTTCTAGCCGAAGAGTCGGCGTCGAAAAAAGTGACAAAGGGTAAGACAGAAGTCTCGGTTCCAAAAGTCACAGATGACGATCCAACCGCGGATTGTGAGAAACTTACGAAGATGGTTGAGCGACGAAAATGCAAGCAAAAAAATAATGGGCCTTCCTGTTCATCGAGCGTGACCGCTTTGAAAACTGATGCAGAAATGTTGGTGTTAGGTATTGAAGGTGAGCTTGACCAGTATGGTGATCTTTTGACCACCGATTGGCAAGACATCAACAAGCGTGATCTATTGTGTGATTTCAAATTGGATGATTTAGAAAAAAAGTATGAAATCGCCACGCAAAATCCGGAAAAGCTTCGGGTTTTGCAAGAGGAAGCGCAAGGTATCCAAGCCTGTCAAACTGAATGGGAGGACTACATCAGTGCCAACTCAAGCTCACAAATCAATTCGGACCTTCAAGATATTCTCATAAAGACTGCCAAAGCTGATTTGGAACCACTAAAACCAACGATATCAGATCTGACTGAATCAATCACTTCTCTTGAAGCCGCTGTTGATAAAATAATCGCAATTGTGGACTTTCATATCGTTTTTTGCGAGCCGGAATAAACTTAAAAAATAATAAGTGCGTGAACAATCAAAATTAACTATTTTGCGGAAGGATATCACATGAAAAATTTAAAATTTGCCACCGTGTTGGCTGTCATGCTTGGAGTGGGCACCGCCAACTATGTTGACGCGGGGACCGCGGAGGCAGACAAAGTCAAAAAAATGTCTGCAGAGATCTCACTGTTGATGACTGACATGCAGGAACGCTCAAAAAAATACCCGGATGTTATGCAGAAGCTACTCAAGGGACAGGCTTCGCTTGAGCAGGCAGATGAAACTGTGTCAACTTTGATCAAGGAATTGACGGAAATTGCAGACAAAATGGCTGATGGATCGGATTTTGACAATGCAATAGACGAATACGTCGGTTCGACCATCAGCCTGATTGGTGACGCTCAGAGTTCCAATAACGAACAGATAAAAGCATTGTTACCTTCCCTCAATTCAACCAAAGAGACTTTGGAAGGAAGCGATGCGCGTCGCGCAGAGGCGGTTATATTAGCTAGGACAGCCGTTCGCGAACTGGAAAAAAACCGCGAGGCGATTGTTTTTTTCATAAAGGCGGGTGCCGTGACTGAAGCAGCCCAGATTATCAGCGAGAATATTGACGAATTTGAAAACATTGTTGCTCGGGCTCAAGCGGTAGCTGAAGGGCTCATTGAAGGGACAAACCAATAAAGGCTGGTGCACATTATGTTGCGAGAAGAGACGCGGACCTATCTGGACGCAATTGGTTGGGTTTTATTGAGTGCTGGTGCCATTTGGCTAATGATTTATTTCGGAATTCTATCCCGAGTGAGCGGATTAAATGAAACGCCAGAAAGCTACATCCGAGGCGTATGGGATCGTAGCCTTGGCTCACCATTCCAACGATTCCTATTGGCTGGTCTGGTGTCGCTTCCGCTACACTTTATTTGGGTCTTTGCATGGCGCGGTGTCGATTTCCTAGCTGCTTACGAAGAGTACGGCGGATGGGCTCAGACTGTCTTTACGTCTCTGGGCTTCCTTGGAACTGTTATTGGCGTTTCGTTAGCAGTTGCTGGATTGAGCAGTGCCATGTCAGATGGAGATCCTTCTGAATTAATCGGAGGCCTTTCAACCGCTTTTGACACGACATTTATTGGGCTTTCCGCCGCAGTTTTGCTATTGTTTCTACGGAAAATTGCAAGATTATGGTGAAGTCAGAGACTGGGTATAATTCAATTTTTGGTGGAGCGAGCTTTGGCATTGTGATGACAGATTTATTTCTGTCAGCAACCGCGGCGTTGCTAGTTGTATTGGCTCTGGCAAACGAAATACCTGCTACCAAAATTCCTATCCAGGCTGATCTGATTTCGTATTGTGTTACTAATGAAACGATGCATGGAGATTTTGAATTACGGTTGGGTAAAACCCTAGAAGGGCCATTTTCTTATGTGGTGCGGACTCCCAAAGATCTTGCACTTGCACCAGTCGCACTCGGCCTCCCTCCGAGGCTCTATTACACGCTGGCACTTATGTCATCAAATGTTGCGGGTGACTCATCAAAAAAAACCTTTTTGGCGGACTGCGCTGCGTGGGCAGATCGTAAAATTATTAGCAAGTGGAACCGAAATCTGAGCTTTACCGAGCGCGGTGATACAGTGCATCGCGCAGTTTTTGGTATCGCGCTGGCTACTATATCTGATCTAGGGGGAACCTTTCCGTGATCTCAGGAGCGGACGATACTCCAGCAATTGATCTTTCGGTGGCATTTTTTTGTTCAGTTTTGGTGCTTTTCGTCTTTGTTTCTTTCAGTTTGGATCATCCGCAAGCCCCATTCGTTCCTGCCACATTGGGTCAGATCGAGGAAACACAAGAAGTATCACCACCAACTTGGTCTGCAATTAATAAACGTGGCAGCATTGCACTGTTTTCTAAATCTCGCTTAGTCATTCTTGATCTGGTGACTATTGCCGAGGGAATACTTGATATGACCGCTGCTTTTGATGATGGTTTAAATTACATGAGCTTTATCCCAAGTCATTCAGCATCGCCAAATACCTATAAGTTAACTTTGAGCTTGGTACCCGGACAATTGCCTAAGCCATGGGTTCGCAAGGCCCTAGAACTTGACGCTGAAGCTCCTTGTTTTGAGGAAAATTTTAAGCATCTAACGGTTCTAATTGACCGGCAGTCTGGCACTCTTAACGATTTGACAGCTTTTGCCCAACGATGTGGTGTCAAGTTGCGCCCGATCTATTTGCGTGCTGCCAACGACAGCGATGGCAGCACGCAACAACTGATAAAGCTTTTGCCTGGGGACTTTAAGGCGGAGAGCATGTTCAGATGAGAGCTTTGGTGTGTGTCTTTGGATTTCTGCTTGTCTCAGTACCGCAGGTAATTGAGGCGCAAGAGTTGAAGCTAAGCGGTCTGGAATGGTATTTTAAGACTGAGCAAGAAAGGGCTGTGGATCAGGCGAGAGTTCAAGATCAGATCGAAGCCGGTTGTGTAGAGAACAAAGTTAAATTTGCTGATACTGCGGCTCTGAGAGGTGTCGTAGATGGGGTTGGAAAATGGCCTCGAAATGTTCAGAAGTTGCTATCTCTAACAGCATTCACGGATGATTTTCAACAAGCTGAAAACGCCTTTGAAGAAGCTCTCGGTACTTCATCTCTTACCCAATTGCAGCGCCAAATTATTGAGAACCAACGCGTGCTCGTGGCGATGCAGTTTGAACAAAATGAAGTGGCGGCAGACTATCTTGAAAAATTACTAGATGAACCGAATGTGCCAAGTGCACTTATGGCTGATCGATTATTCTGGAAAGCAATATTGTACGTTGATGCGGGTGCAACACTCGACATTTGGCGCAATAAGGTGGAACACCTCCTTGAACAATCTTGGAAGGCGGACCCTAGTTCATTTCAAACGCGGGTTTGGCGGATAATTTCTTGGATTGAGGCCGGTAGTTGGTCTGGAGTGTCGAATTGTCATCAAATGATTACTGATTTAAGCACCAGGATTTTGGATGTCTCCGAGGCAAGCGCCTGCCCGCTAATGATCGGCCATATTACGCATGTTTTGGATCGCCATTTCAATTTTAGAGCCGATGGAAGTGTGCCGCCGTCAAAGTCGCAGGAGGCATGGCTAGTATTCACAACGGGCCTTCTTTCTGTCGTGTCGGGTGAAAAAGATGTTGCCGTAGCTGCTCGGATTTCGCTTCAAAATGCTGCGCAAATTTCTTGCACTCGTCAAATGGTTCCAGAAATTACTGCTTTGGAGATAAAATATTGATATTACCGATAGCGGTTCCAGCGAGTGGATCTGTGATGTTCGTGGTTGGCATAGCTCTGGTTTCTAAGGAAACCAGAGCTATGCTGTGGTCCGGGTTTGTAATCGGGGGCCTTACTATGACTTGGTTATTTGTCTGGGCTGCACTCCTGGGGGTAGCACCGGCGCTCGTTGCCTCTTGGTTAGAGCATAGTCATGAATGGTGGAAAGCCGCTGCAATAAACTGCGCACTTGCTACGATTTCTGCTGTGCCGAGCCTAATCTTCTCAAGCATCTTTCTGCGGTTGCAGGTGCCCATATTTTCCCGTTTGTCGTTGGGATTTGTCTGGTTTTTAGGCGTGATTTTGCCATTTATTGGTGTGGGAAACAGTTGGCCAGTTGGGTCTCAGATCCTGTTGGGATGGCTTGTGTTTGTCAGCGCTATTTTGGCATTGACTGCAGGGGGAATAGATTGACGTTCAGCATCAAAAACTTGCAATATCGGTTTTCCAAAAAATATGATGAAATTGATTGCGAGAAGCCTGAATACGTAATCAAAATTGATGCTCTAGATTTGCCTCACAGTGGGATGATCGCCGTTGTTGGGCCCTCTGGGTCAGGCAAAACCACGTTGCTCTCCCTGCTGGCTGGGTTCCTAGATCCAGAATTTAAAGACGATGGTCATTTAAAGTTTTCTGGCCGATCTTTCGGTAAGCTTGGCCATGCACCCGGCGATGTAGCTTTTGTATTCCAAGACCCCACATTAATGGGAGCCGCAAATGGTGTTGTAAATGCTTTGCAGGGAAGGATCGCGAGACGTACTACTGGTAAATTCATGGATCAACCCGAGCCAGCATTAGGTACGCTTTTTAAACTTTTTGGCCTTGTGAACAGTAGCGGTTCACTTGTTGGTAAGCGGACTAGGCATCTTTCTGGGGGTGAAGCTCAGCGTTTGTCAATTATTCGCGCAATCCTCACGGACCCGAAGGCAATACTATGCGATGAACCAACTTCAGCGTTGGACGAAGGTAATGCGGAGATAGTATTAAAATGCCTAGATTCGTGGTCAGAAGATAAACAGCGCCCAGTAATCTGGGTAACCCACAATCTTGATCAAGCCGCGGAGTACGCAAAACATTTCGTATTTATAAAGAACGGAGAACTATTTCACCCGTCGAACGATGAGAAAGACATACTGCAGGCGAGCAAGATCGAAGACCGAAGGACTGTACTCAAGAAAATTTCGCAGAATCTTCGCAACGAAAAACTGGTTGCGCGAACGCTGAAATTGGCCAAAGCGGGTGATAGTACCGACGCACCAACAAACACATTGCCAACTGAAAATATTAAGACTGTCCGGTACTTAGGATGGATTGCTGATGCAATGTCAACTGATGGTTTATTTGTTAAAAAAATTGAGGCTGCCAGTGAAGGTACTATGGAGCGGCAAAGTCTACGCAAACTTGTCAGTCAAACTTCTAGCCTTCCACAGAAAGGCAGCAACTGGCTGCAAACCTTATTACGACGTGCCGTAAGTTATCCACGCTACGGCCTCGCGCTGGTATTGATTGTGATGCTAGCGCAGGTATGGAGTGCGGAGTTTGCGGGAAAATTTGCGTTGTCTTATGCGGAGGAGCAGTTGGAAAACCCAGCAGTTGCGCGTCTTGTGCTGGAACACGTTGTTGGTCGTAAGCAGATAGGTCAAACGCTAGAACCTGAGGCTTTAGACCCCGAGCTTGTAGTGCCAGCGATGGAAGATGAACTGAGGGCAAAGGTTTCGGCCTTGGGAGGTGATCCAAGGCGGGTCAGGATCTTTGGGCGCCGATCAATCGCTGGATCTCAAATTAGGTTTCCAACCGCGAATGATGCTTGTCGGGGTTGGCAACCACTTGAAACGGTGGCGCTGGCCGCAGAAGATCCGCTGATACTGCAGGCTAAATTAGTGTCAGGCGATCCGAATTTTTTTCCATCGCCGGAAGTGGTGCAGGCAAAAGTTCTGGAACAGGTGATCGCCTTTGAAACAGGTAAAATCGAGCAGCGCGAAATGAAGCGATTTGGCTTACTCGACGCGGGGATTGTAGAAATTTTGCGGGCACGCTGTGGCTTAAATATCGGCCAACCAGTCGTGGCTGAGTGGGCGCCAGGTCAGGCAGGCGCCATGCGACCTTTGGAGCTTAGAATAATCGCTAGCTTTAATGAAGCGCCACCGTTACATCCAAACTTTGCTCGCCTTTTGGTGTTTGAGCATGATTTTCAATACGCTTCCAACGCAATGGACGTGCAGGTTGATCCTCCTAGGATAGCGTCGGTTTATTTTCCCATCGATGGTTTTATGGTTGCCAAAAAGTTGGTTGCAGAGCGTGGTTATGTTCTACGCGACGATAGTGCGGCCGCCGTTGAGACACTACAACAGGTAGCCTCCGCAGCAAAATCAATTCCTGGTAAGATCGTTCAGTTCAACTTGGTTGGATGTTTTGTCGTCATTATGCTTGTCATCTGGAACTTGTTGGAATTGAACAAACGCGTTCTTGCGTTGTTTATTGCCCATGGCTTTCGCCGTTGGCACTTACTTTACGTATTACTGCGCCATGTCGTGCCCGCTTTTCTTGGAGCTATTGTTACCGTTTCTATGCTCGGCTTTGCTGTATGGATTTGGTCTTCAAGGTTCAGTGTCTCTGTGGATCTCATGCGTTTATCTGATCTGCGTGACATGGCATTCCTCAAATCGATCTTCTTATTGGTTGTCGTTGGAATTGTTGCGTTGATTGTTGTCGTATTTTCGTGGTGGTGGAAAACAACGTCGAATCTAAAGACTTACTTACAGGAGTAAGAAATGAGCATATTTAATAACATTTCTAATCTTATAATATTTTTGACTTTAGTGTCTCTGCCCATGAAGTATGCGGTGGCTCAGGATGATGCGACTGTAAGAGCCGTGGAAGACCTAAATAAATCCAAGCTGGATTATATCGCGCCCGAAGCAAGTTCGACTAATACAGCGGCCAAGCCTAGTAGCGTAACTGCATCCGCAGATTTGGATTTGCAGGGACTGAAAGACGAGTTAGCCAGATGCGAAGAGCACAAAATGGAATTTGCAAAACGGATGGTTACCCTTGTTGAGCGTCTCAAGGAGGACGCTTCTAACAAGTGCGATGAAGGCCGAGAAAATGCTAGTTGCCAAGGTAAATTAAGCGTTCAAAAAAGTGCGAACGCAAAATTGATTGCAAAGTTTAAGCAATGTCAGGAAACACTCCGCAGTGATCCGCGTTTAGCCGTATTGGCTGAAAAATTAGAAACATTACAAATTGAAAATCAATCTCTGCAGGAAAGCGCCGATGCGCTTGGGGAAGAATTAGAAAAAACAAAAGCAGTCGTGGTTCAAGCTGAGGGAAGATTGAAAATTGCGGGCATGACACTTGCTCCCGGTTTTAGTTACGCAAACCAAGATGCATATGGGTCGTTTGTAATCCTACCTAAATTTTTAAGTCTGCAACCCAAGTACCCGCGGCTGGATGTCGCCGATTGTGAGAAAGGATTGGAATGGCTTAAAGATCAGCGTGACGAACAAGAGTGGTATCGATTGGCTATTTGGGCTTGGCAGGACACGAAGCCTCTCCTGTGCGAAAGAACCACAAATGATGCGTTTGACGTGCTGGAGCCTAACAGTAACGATGAAGCGCACTTAATATATTTTCGATGAGGGGTTCAAACAATGCATGAGTATTTTCGGTCTGTGGCTTCAGCCCTTGTTACAGGACTATGCTTTTGCTTAGCCGGAGAAAGAGCAAAGGCGCAAGAAGAGATGCCACACGCATATTTTGATTGCGCAAAACTCGTTCAAGCAATGCAAATCGGCACACCGGGCACTCCGAAACCTAATCATTATTTTTTTTCCATTACTTCTGATGAAATTGTACCGAAAGGCTCTGATACAGTCAGCGCAATCGAATTATTCGATAATGGCAAGTCGTATTGGATGCTCTCTAAATACGAGAAAAGCACATCTTTGGGCTGCATTTTAATATTGGTTGAATTAATCTCAACAGACCAAAATCGTGAAAGGATCCTCGTCGAAGAAGTTCCACTGAATCAATCCAAAAAAAGTAAATTTTTCAATTTTTTACCGGTACTATTAATAAATCGTTTTGACGATCAAAGCGGGTTTGACAATCAGCTCGCGGATTTCAAAAACGCTGACTTCCAAATTCCTTTTGTTGTTGATGACAAATTTAGCAAGCATTCAGAGAGCTCAAGGCCGCGGCACGGATTTACATTTGAAAATGTGGACTATGATATCGAGTTTTTGTCTCATTTTGATAGAGATGAAGACCATGTTTCCTTTGTAAGTAGTAGCACGGGGTTAGAAAAAAGCGTGTCACAGTTCTTGCGTGATAAAAATTATACTAATAATGAGGGTTTCGGAAACTTTATGCTTGCGGTTTGTGGCGGCGGCAGCTGTCGTGACGCGTGGGACCTATCAACGGGAATTAAAAAGCCATTAGACTTTGAGAACGCGTTAAATGGAACTGAAGCTGTTGCCAAAACAAATACTAAAGTTGACAGTTCAGGATCAAAAAATGCTGAAAAAAATCAGGTAACCGTACAACAGTCAAGTGGCGCAGATAATTCCTTAGCGATGGACCACACTTTTAAAGTGAATGTTAGTTATTCGGGAAAACAAGGCCTTACTTCACTTGCCGAGCAAGGATTCAACCTTGAGTGTATTTTTGAGGCGATTGTGGAAGATTTATTTGTCAATGCGCCAAATTGCGATGATAAGCTTATCCAAGAATTTAAAAGTAAAAGTAAAAAGACAAAAATTGAAATCGTTTCAGATGGCCAGTGGGTCGTCAGGCCTCAAAGTGGTCTCATTCAACCTCGTAAAGTAATTGTAAGACTTTCTCCCGCAGCGGATAAACTAAAATGCGAACTCGCTCTAATCCCGTTTGCAGACGACAGACTTGAGATGGAACCTGTTCCTGAAAGTGAACCTCCCACGTTTGAACTGGATGTTTCTTCATTTGAGCTGGTTCAGGATGAAGTCGCAAAGTTTAAAATTGAGGTTAGCGACTCGAAACTTTGTGCCACAGAGGGGCGTGAATTTGAGGTCTCAATAGCTGAAAAAATCGAGGTTGAACTAACCGATAGTCAATTCGAGACGCGTTCTGTGGCTTATGTTTTTACATTGGATGATGACCGCCTTTCAACGCAGTTGAAGCTTTCAGAAGATAGAATTCCAGCTTTTAGCGCTGCAACTGTGAATGCGGTTGAGGCTGCGCAAGTTCGGCTGAGTGCCGGGTTGGGTAAGGCCAAGTCACCTCTTGTCAACGTATCTCTGTATGAGTTGCAGGGCCGTGAAAAAATTGAGTCCCTATTGGACTTTCAAGCTAGCGGGATTACAACCAATACCGAACGTCAATTTGAAAAGCTATCAGCCGATAGACGCGCAAATCTGGCCACAGAGCCGGTCACGCTTTCTTGGACGGGCGTGGTGAGCGCGTTGGGACCGATTGTTCGCGAAGTTCAGGATAAAGACATTGACGCTTTAACAATATCTTTGATTGGAATGACTGTCCCGCGCATGAACGTCGTTCAGGAAGTTTGCGAAGCTGAACTTTATGATAAGATTCAAAAAGGCCTTGATAAAATTAATGGTGTAAGCGTGTCTTTGTGGGTTTTTCCTTCAGCAAGGCTGGGTCCCGAAGACGCACCGGATTTACTTAAGATGGGTGCAGTTTCGGCGGTTCCTCCTGCATTGTTTGCATCGGCAGCTGGAGCGCCAGTGAATGGAGGGCTTTATCGGTGTTACTTAGATAACCCGAAAGTGCAAATCTTGCCTTACTTTGTCGAACATTGGCGTTCTAGTGTTGAAGTGCCCAGCCGTGTTGCTAGTGCGCTCTCTGACCAGTTGGCTGAAATGCTGTTTCTGACTGTACAACCGGAGTAAATGAGATGAATTTATTTGGACGTTCGGTTTCAGTTGTGACTGGCATGGCGTTTGTCTTGCTGGGTGAAATTGGATCTGCCCAAGGCCTCGCTGACCCATCTACTTTGGTAGTCAAAAACAGCGCTCAGTGTCGTGACTTGGTGGGAAAGTTGGGAGGCAAAGAAAGCGGTGGGCAATGGTTGATTGGTGACGCAATCCCCCTCAAAGGGCAACCAAACGCACCTAACGAAATCTCCGTTCTACGAGATGCTATCGAAGCGGTAAGCTGTTATGGCCAGTTAGAATTAGGTGATACAGAGTATGTGTTTGTCGCTGATTCAGGGGGTAATTATTGTGGTTGGGTCGAGCGAAAACAGCTTTTAGACGAGCACCGAAGATCAAAGCTGAGTGCTTTTGAGGGCAACGACGACGTTGTGTGTCGAACACCGCGCGCAATGCCTTTCGGTCGATTCTGCGCCAAACTGAAGGAAATTGGTGGAAATGTTGATACAATTTGTGACGGTGTACCGAGTACTCTTCGTGCTAAAGGCGTTTTGATTGGGTCAACCCAAGAAGAATTGGTACCAAATTTTCCCTTTTATACAACCCCTAGTGATGGCAAGGAACGCGAATCCAAACGTTTTTTCTCGATCTTAGAAATCCATGACGTTGCTCCTGGGGGTGAGGGGCGCGCAATGGCACTCGTGGGCGATGGCGAAGGCGACATGTTCGGCTGGGTTGACTTAGCGGCATTGGAACTTTGGCCCACTCGGCTGGGCCTATTTTACGATGCAAATGGACAAGGCGCTATGTTCAAGCGAGAGAGAAACTTGATCGCAAACTGGCGGCGCAAGGGGACACCTTCTCCGGACATTACGACTGGTCTAAAAGTTTCTGAACTTATGAACTATGTGCATGGGCCTGGCCAACTTCTCAGCTATCCAATTATTAGGACCATTGATCCGGCAAAGGCCGCCGCGTCGCGAAGCAGTGACACGCCATACCACGAGGTCATTTTTCTCGGTCAAACGGGAGAGGGGTCTGCGTCGGAACTCATGGGGCAAGCGGCGTTGGCACGTGAAGTAGAAGCGCTTCAGAAGTTAAATTTAATGATCGTAATGGATACAACCGAGAGCATGCGTAAATACTTACCACTTGTTCAAAAGGGGCTTGCTGACTTCATTAAGAGCTACGGTCAAAGAAGCTCGAACCAAACATTGCGTCTGCCAGATGTGCGAATTGCAGTCTATGCTTATTCGGATTTTGAGAAGGCAAGTGAGACTGATACCTTTGATAAGATCCGGACGAAAGAACTGATGCCTCCCACCCGCATTGGGCCAGGTTATAATGTTTCATCCTATCTGAATAGGATTTCAGCCCATGGAGGGTTGAATGATGCTGTTGGTCTAAAGGAGGAGGCCGGCCTGGAAGCCGTGGTGCAACTTAGCGGAAAGTTCAAAAACGAAGATTGGTTTGAGAGTGGTCCAAAGGCGATTATTCATATTGCAGATCATGGATCACGGTCTTCAGTGCAAGTAGATAAGATTGCTAAAACGCTCAAACGAAGTGGTGCGTATTATTACCCACTTGCTGTAATTACTGATAACGCAGGCAACGCTAGTGCTGTTCGTGCCGGTAATGCTTTTTTGCAGCAAGCAAAACGGATGTTGGCTCCTAACATTAAAGGAAGTGTTGAAGATAGCGATGTTGCTCGCATTGATTTAGAAAACTACGAGCGAGAAACACCGGCGCTGGTGCGCAAGAAACTTGATTTTCTGATGCAGGAAGTTTCTTCGGCTGTAGCTAGTTTACGTGCAGACGTAATTGGAGGCGAACTCGCTGAAACCTCGCGGGTTACACAGGACCGCGCTGCCTCGCGGTTCACAATGGATCAAGAAATCCTTGCAGATCGGGGGTTGGATAAAATTGGTGATCGAGTGATTGTTCAGGCAAGCTCAGGGTTTGCGCCGTTTCAAATGTATCAGCATGGGGTGGCCCAAACGATTGATTGGACTTACACTATCGCACTTGAACCAACTCAAGTGAGAGGTTTGCAAACTTACTTCGAGCGAATGTGTCGAGATGTAGGAAGTCCTGAAAAGTCTCAAGAAATGCGGCAATTAATAGTTAAGCTAGCCGCCGCATTCTCTGGAGACAAGGTTGAAAGTGATAAAGATGTCAGAGGGATTCTGAATGATATGCGCAATTTACCCGGTGCTGACGCAAGTTTCCTCTCGCGATCGCCTGCGACGTTGTTGTCAATTATTGACAGCACTGATCCACAGGTTATCTCGGACCTCAAACGAGATGTCTGTTGGACTGGTTACCATTTGGGTAATGTTGCAGCAAAGCTTTACACTAAGCCAGATCAGCTTGAGTGGCGTGGAAGTGAATATCGTGTTAAGGCCGGTGAAGAAGCTGTCCGCCGGGAATACCGCTATAAACCGGTTGTTGGGGCGGAAACGGTGTATTTACCAAGCTTTTTCTTCGTTTTGCCCTCAGTTGTGGAGGCAAAAGTTGGCGAAGATGACAGCTGTGATTTCTTTTGCAACTAAGTGATTGCTGTGAGGCTTTCGCAGGCTGAACGGTGGTTGCGATAATGAAGTCGATACGCCCCGTCGAAGGCCGACGTTACGTCAGGTGTGCCGCAGTTTGACGTTGGTAAAGTGTTGGGCTCGCTAATGAATACGCTACATCACTCTGCATCTAACCAGTAGAAGGCGTATCTAAAAATCACCCCCTAGAAGAGAGACTCTCTTGCTCGTTTCCACATTTACAACGATGAGAGACAGCCCACGTAAAAGGTCCTGCGACCTAAGTGCTTATGGCCGTCATGCAAATTGACACAATCAAGAACGCACTAGTTGCTATTGACGACAATCCAAAGAAACTGAGAGAGGTTGTTGCCACGAGACAGACGGCGGATGCGGTAGTGTGCGCGTGATGAGTTGAGTTTTAATTGCAAAACATGCCTTTAATCGAAAACCCTCAAAGTTAATATCCAAAAACTTAATTGTCTAAACGCTAGCTTTATTCATTCCGATAGCCTTTTTGACCTTCTTGGTGTGCTTAATGGCAGGGGCTAAACACTAATATTTCGAGATTCGTCGTTGTGTTGCGCCCATTACTATTTGCGAGCACCGAGTTGTATCTATGAAAATAATCTCAAACTTGTAC
>ERZ1048872.1057-NODE-1057-length-24959-cov-10.335408_pt1 | contig 24959 bp, 20 predicted proteins | sample MGYA00383100_ERZ1048872 | MGnify/ENA primary metagenome ERZ1048872 (study PRJEB29581, sample SAMEA5548370) | metagenome | biome: marine; feature: coastal; material: water | depth 50 m | study: Short-term variability in the microbial, nano- and picoplankton...
AAGAAACGGTTAACAAGGTCGGCTATTGTGTTGTGGTCGCATCGGAAGGGGCGCGTTATAAAGATGGACGTTTTGTTGCTGACTCGGGTCTGAAGGATGCCTTTGGTCACACTCAATTGGGAGGAGTGGCGCCCACACTTGTTGACATGATCAAGGATGCCCATGGTTATAAGTGTCATTGGTCTGTCGCGGATTATCTGCAACGAGCGGCAAGGCATATATCTTCAGCAACCGACGTGGAACAAGCCTATGCAGTCGGAAAGGCAGCGGTTGAATTTGCCGTTGCTGGGAAAAATGCAGTTATGCCGACCATTGTCAGGGGGAAAAAGCCGAAATATTCGTGGAGTATTGGAGAAGCGCCTTTGTCTAAAGTTGCTAATGTGGAAAGGATGATGCCAAGGAATTATATCTCTAAAGACGGGTATGGCATCACGGCGAAAGCGAGAAGTTATCTGCAACCGCTGATTTCTGGTGAAGACCACCCAGTCTATAAAGATGGCATGCCACAGTATGTTCGGTTGAAAAACGAATTAGTGAAGAAAAAGCTTAAGGCCTTTCGTGTTGATTAAGCGCCAAGGATCAACCAAGCGCAGCGCTGCCGATACTTTGATAAGTGAGTTGGTGTGATCTTTTCCAGTGGCAACAATCAGAGGCATATTTCAAGCGGCTACAGATTTAGTTCAGGTAGTGTAAAGAATGGCAGCAACGAACGCGGTGGATCAAATGCGCGTTTTGATGAACAGCATGATTCACGGGCAACCTTGCAAAAACTATAAACGCGCGTTCAGCGTTGAAATGATTATAAGTGCATCATGTAAGGTCGCCACGTCGTGAGTTCTAATATAGTCTGCCCCGTTCATTGCTGCGAAAATCTCAGCGGCAAGCGTTGCTGCACCTGATTCATGCGTGTCTTTTTTTGAGATTTTGCTCAGGAAAGACTTGCGAGACACAGAGATCAGTAGTGGTAAGTCAAAACGGTTTCGAATGAGTTCGAGGTTTTGCAGCACTTTGATTGAGACGGCTTCGTTCGCCCCAAGAAAGAATCCCATGCCAGGGTCGAGAATGATTCGGTCTTTTGAAACACCCGCCTGTTCTAACGCCGCAAGTCGCGCGTCGAAGAATACTGAAATTTCATCGATAATCCGACGCGGATCAGAGTGTACTCGAGTCGCTATGCCTTTTCGTTGAATAGAATGCATTAAAAAGAGCTGACATTTTGATTCCTTGAGTTCGGGGTAAACTTCTGGATTGGCAAAGCCCTCGATGTCATTGAGGTAGTCGACGTTTGACGTTATCGCCCATAACTGGGTGGCCGGCTGGAATGTATCTATTGAAATCTGCGCGCCAGAAGCTTCCAGCTGAGGTAGAAGCGGTCTTAATCGTTCGATCTCGGTTTTAGCCGTAACGTGTTTAGCATCGGGGTGACTCGATGCTGGTCCCAAGTCGATGATGTCAGCGCCGCTCTCAATTAGCGCGAGCGCGTGGTTGATGGCAGATCGAGTCTCGAGATATTTGCCACCATCGGAAAATGAATCCTCTGTGACGTTGACAATACCAAGGATCTTTGGGCGATCGGTGCTCAGCATTTAGACCTATCCCTCGTTGCTAGTGAGTTGAAAATTTACGGGTTCTGACTTGCCTTAGCAGCGAGATATACGCTTTTGCAGCTGCTGTATCCTATTGTATCCGATGATGAGCTATGTTGATGCTACTTAACCTAGAGTGCATCGCGTGATCCTCTGGTTTAGCAAATTCCCAAACAACAGAGACTCGATTCGAATGTTACAGGGCAATGTCACTGGTGCTTTGGGGCGTCGATTTCCCACTGGTGACGCCATGTGATGACAAATTCGCCTGTCAGATCAGTCCGGTCATCAGGTGAGAACAGCGCGTTTTATTCGCTGCTGTCGTTGTTGAATAGTGCTGCGAGTTATAAGTCGATAATAAAATAGTCTTTTTGTATCTACTTGTTTTCCCGTAGTCTGCACAACCTTTGGCGATGCACCGGCAAAAATCCTCGGCTAATTTTCGTATTAGTGCTACTTGGTGGGCATTTGAAAAACGAACCATCGTGATGGTCGTGCCCTGCTAAGGCTTTCAATATTGCCAGATTTGTTTTTGAACTTTCCATTTTGTGGAATTGATGTATCTAGAAACGGGAACGAAGTAAATGTATCAATATAGTCCAGAGGATCAGCGCTTGGTTAACGAGCGTGTTATGCAGTTTCGCGACCAGACAGAAAGGTTTCTTTCCGGCAAGCTGAGTGAGGACGAGTTTCGTCCGCTGCGCTTGATGAATGGTCTATACATACAACGACACGCACCGATGTTGCGAGTTGCCATCCCTTACGGCTTGCTTAGTTCAGAACAGATGCGAATGTTGGCACATATTTCTCGGAAGTATGATCAGGGGTACGGGCATCTGACCACCAGACAGAACATGCAATTCAATTGGTTAGAACTGAAAGATGTCCCAGATGTCCTTGCGGATTTAGCAACGGTGGAAATGCATTCGATTCAAACGAGTGGTAATTGCATCCGAAATACGTCGTCTGATCAATTAGCAGGTGTCGCAAAAGATGAGCTTGAAGATCCGCGTCCCTATTGCGAAATGATTAGGCAGTGGTCGACGTTGCATCCGGAATTCTCCTTTTTACCTCGTAAATTCAAAATCGCAGTCTCTGGATCAAAAAGCGATCGGGCTGCGACTCAAGTGCATGATATTGGGTTGCAGCTAGTCAAGCATGAAGAAACGAATGAAGTCGGTTTCAAAGTTTTGGTGGGCGGTGGTTTGGGCAGAACCCCAGTTATTGGCAAGGTAATAAAAAACTATTTACCAAAGAAGTATCTGCTCTCATATCTGGAAGCAATCCTGCGGATATACAATTTAGCCGGTCGCCGGGATAACAAATACAAGGCAAGGATTAAAATATTGGTGAATAGTCTTGGAATAGAAGCGTTCACTCGGCAAGTTGAAGAAGAATGGGGTCATATACGTGACGGCAGTTTGTTGATCGAAGATGCGAATATCGATGAAATGCAAAAGTATTTCCAGCCGTTTAACTACGCAAAGCAGCCAGACACAGGCTCATCGCAAGAGCTTTCTGAAAAGCTAGCAGCCAGCCCGGCCTTCGCTATTTGGTATCGCCAAAATACTCAGGAACATAAAGTCTCGGGATACAGAATTGTTACTATTTCTGCTAAAGCGCCAGAAGAGGCCCCGGGTGACCTAACAGACAAGCAAATGGACGGCGTTGCCGAGTTGGCTGACGATTTCAGTTTTAGTCGCATGAGAGTGACGCACGAACAAAATTTGGTGTTGGCCGACGTCCCAGAATCTAAGCTCCATGCGCTCTGGAAGGGGTTGTTGAGTTTAGATCTTGCTACGCCAAATGTTGGCACGCTGACGGATATGATCTGCTGCCCTGGCTTGGATTTTTGCAGTCTGGCCAATGCAAGCTCGATTCCGATAGCCAGGCAGATCAATGACCGGTTCGATGACTTGGACTACTTGTATGACATTGGTGAAATCAAGGTGAAAATGTCCGGATGCATGAACGCCTGTGGGCATCATCATGTTGGTCATATTGGTATCTTGGGCGTCGATAAAAAAGGCGAGGAGTGGTACCAGATTACAATCGGTGGTTCCGCCGAAGAAGAGACTTCTCTCGGAAAAATTATCGGACCATCTGTCGCAAAAGAGAATGTCGCCGAAACGATTGCTACCTTGTTAAAGACTTATGTTGAGCGAAGAGAAGAGCAGGAAACGTTTCTTCAGTCCGTCAGACGACTTGGGGTTGCGCCATTTAAAGAGGCTGTGTATGCGTAAGACAATTATAAAGGACGATGAACTTGTTGAGGATCGTTGGTCGCTAGTCCCACCCGCGGACGAGACCGTCAGTAAAATCGAATGTTTGACAAAAAACTTGATCATTCCGTTCGAGCAATGGAAGCAGGATCGAGAATCACTTCTGGCTGCCGATGGCCAAAAGGGCGTGTTTATCAGCAATGATGATGATGTGCTGGAACTTGCTAACGACATTGCCGTGCTCGATTTGATCTGTATCGAGTTCCCGGCTGCAGGAGATGGTCGAGGATATAGTCAGGCCAAGTTGCTAAGAGATAGGCTGGGCTTCACAAAGGAGATTCGCGCGATTGGCGAAGTGCTTACAGACCAGTTGTTTCTTATGCGAAGGTCAGGCATCAATGCCTTCGATTTGCAGGCTGGTCAGGATCTGGATGCGTCGCTGGAGCGACTGCAACCATTTTCTGTTTCCTACCAATAAGTCATGTGTAGTTAAAGGGTGGACTACTATCCTATATTTTTAAAGTTAGTTGGAAAACACTGCTTAGTCGTTGGTGGTGGTGAAGTTGCCAGCAGAAAAATCGCAACGCTAATCGAAGCCGGGGCGATTGTGACTGTTGTGGCTCCGTCGATCACAGCAGAAATCGTCAGTTGGTTAGAAGCTGGCTCAATTTTCGTCCATCGTCCAGACGAATATCATGTTTCTGATCTCGATCAGCAGCTGCTGGTTGTCGCGGCCACCGATTCGACTGAGGTAAACCGGCAGGTGTTTGAAGATGCGGAAGAAATTGGCGTATTGGCGAATGTTGTGGATTCTCCTGAGCTCTGCCGATTTATACTGCCAAGTATTGTGGATCGATCGCCATTGATGTTTGCTATTTCTTCCGGAGGCGCTGCGCCAGTGCTTGCAAGAATGGCTAGACAGAAACTCGAAACGCTCATTCCATTCGGTTGGAGTGATCTGGCTTCATTCGCCGGCTCCTTGCGCTCCCATGTAAAATCTAAGTTAGATTCTGTCGATTCGAGAAGACGGTTTTGGGAATCTTTTTTTGAGGGCCCCATCGCTAATCAAGTGATGAACGGACGTTCTGATGAAGCAGCTAAATCATTTCACTCCTCGCTAGACGCAGTGGCTGCGCGCCAGAACGTTTTAACCGATAGCGCTCAGTCAGGCGAGGTCTACCTGGTTGGAGCGGGTCCGGGTGATCCAGAACTACTGACGCTAAAAGCACTTCGCTTGATGCAGCAGTCAGACGTTGTTTTGTACGATAACTTAGTGTCTAAAGATATTCTTAGCTTAATTCGTAGAGACGCAGAAAGAATATCTGTTGCTAAAGCTAAAGGACGTCATTCAATAGCCCAGGAAGAAATCAACGGAGAGCTTGTTCGCTTAGCTAAAGAGGGCAAAAGAGTTTGTAGGCTGAAGGGCGGAGATCCGTTTATATTCGGACGAGGTGGTGAAGAGCTTGTCTCACTGGTCGAGGCAGAAATTCCATTTCAGGTAGTACCAGGCATTAGTGCTGCAAATGGTTGTGCCGCTTACGCGGGAATACCACTGACACATCGTGATTTTGCCGATAGCGTGACTTTCGTCACCGGCCACAGAAAAAATCGCAGTTACTTTGACTTACCCTGGGAATCACTTTCTACTGATCGGCAAACATTGGTTTTTTATATGGGGCTGACAAGTGCAGCGCTGATCAGGGATAAGCTGATTGGTTCAGGTATGCTGCCAACGACACCGGTCGCAGTGGTCGAGCAGGGCACAAGGATCGACCAGCGTGTCCTTGTGACGAGCCTGCAGGCGCTTGCTGAAGAAATTGCAGCAACCGGTCTTGTGTCGCCAGCGTTAATCATAGTCGGCGGTGTTGTCACTCTCACGGAATCGTTGAGCTGGTTTGGCACCAATCTGATCTCTTCGAAAGATGCGGTCGCGTAAGCGCGAGTTGATCACAAAGCTAGCGACCCTTGGCAGATGCAAAGCATAAAAAAGCCGGTATCAAATCAGCGATTCGATACCGGCTTTGTTTTTTAAGGCTAGCCTTTATTGTCGAGTATAGCCTATAGCAATGGTGCAATAACGAGACTAACGATAGCCATAACGTTGATCAAAATGTTCATTGCGGGTCCCGAGGTGTCCTTGAAAGGATCGCCTACGGTGTCTCCAACAACAACAGCCTCGTGAACGTCAGAACCTTTACCACCAAGATTGCCCTTTTCGACATACTTTTTGGCATTGTCCCAAGCGCCGCCGGCATTTGCCATCATCAGTGCGAGTAAAACACACCCAAGCAGTGCGCCGGCAAGCATACCGCCGAGACTTTCACCGCCGAGCCCAAAGCCAACAACAGCTGGCATAGAGACAGCGATAACGCCTGGAAGAATCATTTTCTTAAGTGCTGCCTGAGTAGCGATGTCGATACATTTGGCGTGATCAGGATCAGCTTTACCTTCCATCAATCCTTCTATTTCACGGAACTGGCGACGAATCTCTTCGATCATCTCCATTGCAGCATCACCCACAGAGGTCATGGTGATAGAGGCGATCAGGAATGGTAAACAGCCTCCGATAAACATCCCAACGAGCACTTGGGGGTTTGACAATTCCAAACCAAAGTCAGGGTACTTGTAGTGCATCGTCTCTACGAAAGCGGCGATGATAGCAAGCGCTGCGAGCGCCGCGGCGCCAATTGCAAATCCCTTACCAATTGCTGCCGTGGTGTTACCAACCTCGTCAAGACCATCGGTTATTTCACGGATATCTGCACCCAACCCGCCCATTTCTGCGATGCCGCCAGCGTTGTCCGCAACGGGACCGTAGGCATCGAGTGCCATTGTCATGCCAACCGTTGCCAACATACCTACAGCTGCGATACCAACGCCGTAAAGACCAGCTAGTTCGGTGGAGATGTAGATAATTGCGCTGATAGCGACGATAGGAATTACAACAGACTGCATGCCGACAGCAAGGCCGGTAATCATAACGGTTGCCGTGCCTGTTTTGCCAGATTCAGCAATTCGAATAACGGGGCTTTTAGCCGTGTAATATTCTGTTACAAGACCAATGAGTACGCCGCCGCCTGTGCCCGCGACAATTGCCCACCAAACGTCACTCTTGATACCCATCGCTTCGGTGAGGAAGTAAGCACCAACAACCAGAGCAACAGCGCTTAGCTGGTGACCCACGCGTAATGCAGTTTCCGGTGCACTGTTAGACATGGCTCGAACAATTAAGATGCCGATAACTGAACAGATAAGTCCAAATGAGGCCAGTGCTAACGGTAAAAACATAAGCGCCTGTTGGCCTTTCGTTGGGTCCATGGTCAGCGCTGCAATGCCGTACTCGGCACCAACTGCCATTGTGGAGGCGATCGCGATGGTTGCAATCATGGAGCCACAGTAAGATTCAAAGATATCCGACCCCATACCTGCTACATCACCGACGTTGTCGCCGACGTTGTCTGCAATGACGCCAGGGTTGCGGGGATCATCCTCAGGGATGCCAGCTTCGACTTTACCCACAAGGTCAGCACCAACATCCGCACTTTTTGTGTAAATGCCGCCACCGACTCGCGAAAAGAGTGCAACTACGGATGCGCCCATGCCGAAGCCGTGAATCGCATGAAGCGCTTCAATATCGCCACCGAAGAACCAGTACAGTGAACCCAAGCCCAGAAGACCAAGTGATGCAACACACAGACCCATGATAGAGCCACCGTAAAACGCGACGGTAAGTGCACTTGCTGCGCCTGATTCCTGAGCCGCGACAGTGGTACGAACATTTGCTTTGGTTGCCGAAAACATGCCGAGATAGCCAGCAAGTCCCGATGAAATTGCACCAACGGCGAACGACAGAGCCGTGCCTTGACCAAGTGCAAAGTAAAGAATGATAAGAAGCGGCAGGGCAAACATCGCAAGCATTGCGTATTCTCTGTTCATGAAGACCATTGCGCCTTCATGAATTGCCTTGGCTATCTTTTTAAGTGCATCATCGCCGTCTGAAAACTTTGTCATCAGTAGGTAAATGACGAATGCACAGACTAGTCCCAGCACACCAATAATTGGTGGCAAGTTAGTAATTTCGCTCATAGTGAATTCCGGTCGGATTATTTTTAGTGTGTCAGCCCAATCGAGACTCTTAGTGGTCTCTCAGGATCGTGCCTATAGTACAAAAGTGATCGCCAGTCTTGAACTATAAATGTGTAGTTTTGGCTACTTTCTCGCAATTTTTACGGGATTTGGCGACAGAATCCAAATTTATGAGGTCCGATCGCGGTAATTTCAGATTTTACAGGTGTCTGACGCACCTGAATGCATTCGTTTAAAACGCAGGTTCGTGGAGGTGGATTGCTGACATTCGCACAATATCGAATCAAAAAGTGTCCGCTTGATGACTGTTAAAAGAAATAGCTGGCTTCCCTTTATGGTTGTACCAATCAGGTGCTCGCTAGCCGTCCTGAAGTAATCTTCTTAGATCGATAATAGCGGCGTTTGCTCGGGAAATGTGTGCTCCCATGACCAGAGAGTGATTTGCCACCAGTCCAAAACCGCTGCCGTTGAGTATGATAGGACTCCAGAGCGCATCTTGTGTCGGTTCAAGCTCACGAATGATTTGTTGAAGGCTTACAAGTGCATTTTTTTTCTCAAGTACGTCGCCGAAATCTGTTTCAATTGCTTTTAACAGGTGAAGCAACGCCCAAGTAGTACCGCGGGCTTCGTAGAATACATCGTCCAGTTCAGACCAGGGGGTTTTTACCTCGACATCGCTTGCCGTTCCGGTTGATTGTCGCGCGGCAGCATCTCCGGCGAGAGAGACGTCTAGCTGACGCTTGCCGACGCTGGTGCTGAGTCTTTGCGATAAGCTGCCCAGTCTGGTTTCAACCTCTGAAAGCCAAGCGCGTAAGTTATCGGCTCGCGCATAAAACTGGGCCGATTGCTGTTCAGTGTCGCCTAGTCGTTGCAGGTAGTCTGCAAGTGCCGTGTTGCCTTGTTTATACTCAGATTCTGTTTGCGGAAACGCCCAACTGTTTGTATCAAAATAAAACTGGTTTTCAGCTGTCGTCAGGGCGGGGTCCTCGGTGGACTGAGACTGCGAGCGGCTCATGTTGTTCCGCAGGGTTCGTGTCATGTCGCGCACTTGTACAATAACGCCATATTCCCAGTTGGGCACATTATCCATCCAGATGCTCGGGGGAGCCACGTCATTAGTGAGATACCCGCCGCGTTTATTCAGCATTTTCTCGGCCAGCGCCATCGTGGTTGAAACCGTCGTACTTCCGATTACGGTGTTCACGCCATAGCGTTGGGTGGTTTGCTGCGTCACAGCGTGAATATCGAAAGTGTCCGGTTCTGTGTCCCAAATAAAACCAACGATGGCCGAGATAAGAACGATGATGATGGCGATACCGGCAAGGGTCTTGCCTATCCTGCCCGCGGTGCCATTGGTTTCAATTTGATCGTTGACGCTGGTTTTCAGTTTATCAAACACTTTTTCGTTGGCCTTAAGTAAAACAATTTAGTCATGTTAAGGATCCTGTGGGAAATTGCCAACATCGGCGGCAGGGCGAATCAATAAACAGCCGATCGTCGTTATAATGCCCACGAACAGAGAAAGCTTACGGTGAGTTAACTCTCTAATGCGATGCTTTTCTGCGGCAATAGGCGCCACAATGGTAATCAGGGGATAATAAGGGTGATACCTGGTTTTGATCGTTGTTCAAATTGTGCTTTGACACGATTGATCGTTCGGGCATTTAATTGTTGATAAATCCATCGCCCCTCAGAGTCGCTTCGAGCAGATATAATGATGTTCGCGTTAGTTTCCTGAATCCGATGAGCTACCGCAGTCAGCGCTTGTTGAGTCTCTGCTGACTTACCCTTGAGTCCCGTAGGCTCCAACGAATAGAATTCTTCACCAGCATTTCGGTATTCAGCAATTCTAGTTTCAACTGCTAAGATATTGGGGTGAGTGTCATCGACTGATCGTGCTTTATTGAGATAATTGACGGCAGCCCTAAAGTTACGTTTGGCTAGGCTGTCTAAAGACCAGTCCAGGTATTCTTCGACGATGTTCGTTATACCCGTATGAGCGTCCTCGTTAGTTGGATCGATAGCGAGCACCTGCAGGTACCGAAAATATGCGTTGTCCTCAATGGGAGTGGTCAATCGATTTTCGATAAAAGCAAAGTATGCTTCTTCAAGCAGCGGTTGAATTCTCGGATCCTGAGTTCGGGTTGCCGTGGTGGTGACGATTTTTTGGGCGGCAGCGGGTTTACTTGGTTCGGGATTAACAGCTTTACATCCAGTGAGCACAATCAACACGCTGCATAAAATAATTGCAGTAGCGCGGGTGTTCCGGAAGCTGGAATGCGGAAACTTTGTGGATTCTAATTTGGCGTTCACTGTCGAAACTTTAAAGGATTGTGGTTAGTTAAATGTGTAAAGATGTTGCCCGTCAAAAGATGATTACAGGAACTTGCGTCCAATGCCAACTCGAGTGATACATTTTTTTCGCATTTTTGTGTTGATGATGACAACGCAAACCTCTCTTGCTGAAACGGCTTTGCCGAGCTTTAGCGGCTTCGGAGACTCGAATTTCCTTGAAGTTGATAAAGCCTTCAACCTTTCGTCGCTGATTAACGCTGAAAAAGTCATCTTAAGATGGCAGATAGCGCCGAAGTATTATCTATACCGGCACCGACTTTTATTTACGCTGAAAAGTGGCGTGCATGATACGCGAACAATCGTTGTTTCCCTGCCACAGGGAAAAGATAAACACGATGAGTACTTCGGGGATATTGAAGCTTATTATGGTGAATTAGAGGTTAACGTGCCGGTAAATACTGATAATTTTGAGTTAAGCGTTCAATATCAGGGCTGTGCGGATGCAGGGCTTTGTTACCCACCCCAGAAACGCATAATCGCGCGGGAAATATGAGTTTTTTCATATTGTGAGTCGGTAATCTCCGTCAATTATCTGGAAAAAACCAACAAAATAAGATTAATTTCTTAAAACGTGCGAATTTACTTTTGCTAAAGTATACTTTTCTGGCACATATTTTAAAGTGAGGACTGAGTTGGATATCCGAAAGGTAAAAAAGTTAATTGAAATGATGCAGGAGTCTGATCTTGGTGAAATTGAGATCAAAGAAGGGGACGATTCTGTGCGGATATCAAGGGCGAGCAAGGCAAGCAATTCGCCTATCGTGACCTCTGCTCAACAATACGTGGTTGCGGACCCGTCTCAATCTGCTCAACCCTCAGTTTCGGGACGCAGACTCGCGCCGAGGACCGCAAAGAAGCTTGTGCCAGATTCGAGTGAACATCCTCAGCGCTCTCCAGACACCCCAACGACCAGACCGCGTGGGTCGGTTCGTTCATCTGAATGGGCTACAACGCCCGAAATAACTGGGCATGTAACAGTCACTGCGCCGATGGTGGGGACTTTTTATCGAGCCGCCGATCCCGATGCAGAGCCGTTTGTAACCAAGGGTCAGCAAATAAAACAGGGTGATACGCTCTGTATAATTGAATCGATGAAAATGATGAATCGTATTACTTCGGAACACGCAGGCACGCTCGACGAGGTGCTTGTGGAGAACGCGACTGGCGTCGAATACGACCAGCCGCTTTTTGTGATTAAGCCATCGTCTTAACGCCGACGTTCATTGTATTTTTCAGGTCTTCCTTCTTGCCCAATCCAGTCACTAATAAATGAATAGTCCTGAGCCGAAGCATAGATTATTGATCGCCAATCGAGGTGAAATCGCGGTCCGACTTTTGCGCGCCTGCAAACAATTAGGCATTGAGTCAGTGGCCGCTTATACGAAGGTAGACGCGGAGGCCCGTTACTTAAATCTCGCTGATCAGAAAATTTGTGTCGGTCAACAGGATTACCTGAATATCCCCGCGATGATATCTGCTGCCCAGATAAGCGGTTGCACAATGATCCACCCCGGTTATGGTTTCCTGTCTGAAAGTGAAGCGTTTGCTGAGGCTGTTGCAACCTCAGGAATGCATTTTATTGGGCCAGCGGCGGAACATATCGAGATGATGGGCGATAAGGCCATTGCCAGAGCGACAGTCTCTGATCTTGGTTTATCTGTTGTTGAAGGTTCCAAAGGTGAAGTTAGGGCAGCAGAAGTAGCGTCCTTAGTGAATAAATTAGGGTTGCCAGTATGCATCAAGGCATCCTTCGGTGGCGGTGGCCGAGGCATGCGGGTCGTTAATGACATCGCTCAATTACAAACTGCTATTGTTGAAGCGCAAGCCGAGGCGCTTGCAAGTTTTGGTGAGAGTGCATTTTATATTGAAAAATATATCCCTGAGGCCCGCCACATAGAGGTACAGGTACTTGGTGATGGAAAAGGTGACGTTCTACATTTTGGCACCAGAGAATGTTCTACTCAGAGACGTTTCCAAAAATTGATCGAAGAGGCTCCGGCGCCCGGTATAGATGCTGCTTTGTTGAATAACCTTGCGAAAAAATGCGTAAAAGCAATGTCAGATATCAAGTATCGTAACGCTGGGACACTGGAGTTTCTGTATGCCGAGGGTGAGTTCCACTTTATCGAAATGAACACTAGGTTGCAGGTTGAGCATCCGGTGACAGAACTGATTACCGGGCTGGATATCGTTGAGGCGCAATTATTTGTTGCGCTCAATCAGCAACTTCCATACGCCCAAAATGATGTCAGGTTCAGCGGTACCGCGATCGAATGTAGAATAAACGCAGAAAGTCACGATTTTTTGCCCTCTCCTGGGTTGGTAAGTAATTACTCTCCGCCAGGAGGTCCGGGCATAAGAGTAGACTCACATTTGTTCTCCGGATATCGGGTCCCCCACCATTACGATTCTCTCATCGCAAAAATCATCGCCTTGGGCAAGGACAGGGAAACTGCGCGACGCAGACTAGATTGTGCACTTGAGGAAACGGAGATTGACGGCATAAGTACCAACCGTGATCTGCTTCGCCGAATTCTCGCGACACCGGAATTTGTCGAGAACAGGATGTCGACAGAATTTGTGACCAAGCTGATTGGACATGAACCGATACAACAACCAGATGGAGATGCGGGCTAATGCCTTGGAAAACGATTGCAGCAGGTACCTCTACTCTCGCCTCAGGCGATAAGATCGATCCACTGGAGATGCTGGAAACTTTTTTCTGGGACAACGGCGCTGTTTCAGTCACGGTTGTTGATGCGGAGGATAAGCCTATATTTGAACCTGGGCCAGGAGAAACACCGGTATGGGAGCATGTGACAGTGACGGGTTTGTTCGAGGACGACGTTGACATTGCGGGAATAAAAGCTGCGCTAGCGACAACGGATTTTCGGTTTCTCTACGTTGAAACACTTGGAGATAAAATCTGGGAGCGGGAGTGGTTGAGTCGATTCGAACCCATGCGATTTGGTCAAAGATTATGGGTCTGCCCCTCAAACCACGAAGTTGAAGAAGACAATGCTGTTGTGATGAAACTGGATCCAGGGCTAGCTTTTGGCACTGGCACCCACGCGACAACGCATCTTTGTCTGTCTTGGCTTGATGAATACATTCAGCCCAATCAGTCCGTTATGGACTTTGGCTGCGGCTCTGGAATATTAGGAATCGCAGCATTATTACTGGGTGCGGGGCAAGTGGCAGCGATAGATAACGACCAACAAGCGGTGAATGCCACCATCGAGAATGCAAACCGCAATGATGTGGCCGACAAGATTTTTCCTGAACTCCCAAAGAGCGACTACCGCGATACCTATGATGTGGTCATTGCGAATATTTTGGCGCAGCCCCTTATAGACTTGTCAGGTACACTCACAGACTTGATGAATCCTGATGCCCACATTGTTCTGTCTGGGATCATGGTTGGTCAAGAGTCCTTTGTGAGAGAGGCATATGAGGCGTGCGGTTTGGTGTTTTATGCCGAGACAGAACTGGATGGGTGGGTGTGTTTGGCTGCGACCAGACCTTCTGTTGTTTCAACGCAGGAACAAAGCTGATGGCAGAGTATGGTCTCGTTTGCCGTTGCCCGACGTGCGAAACGACCTTTCGCGTGACTGAAACTCAGCTATCAGCGGCTCACGGCGCAGTGCGCTGCGGTGCTTGTCTTCAGGTGTTTGCTGCTAATGATCATCAGGTCGAGTCGGGTCCATCGGTCGTTGAAGCAGAAGTTGCCGAGCAACCCGAAAATTTACAAGCAGACAGAGATCTTGAGCCATCAGCTTTAGAGTTTACTGACGCGGGAAATTCGGCTGCTGAAGCGCCTTTAGATAAAACTGGGTTTGACGGTGGATCTGGACCTGCAAGGCCAGTTGAAACGGAGACCAAAGCTAAGGAGAGCAACGAAGGCGGAATCGAATTAACAACGAGTCGAGCCGTATCGCAAGCAATAACAGAATTTGACGGTAACAGGTCGGATAAGACCACGAACACGGAAGAGGCAATTAGATCAGAGTCAGAACCTGTGGCAAGGTCGGTCGAGGGTCTCGATGGCGACGCCATTGTCCAGACGTTAGATGGGTCGTCTGTTGCAATGTTAGATCAGGAGCAAACATCTCTAGGAGCGATTCCGGAAATTCAGCTTGAATCAGTCGAGCCCGATGAAATAGTGGGTGAGTATGAAGAAATAACCAAACCTCAAGTCGTGAAATGGTTAGTCGGCGCTCTTCTTTTGGGGCTTGTTTTAGCAGGTCAGATTGCATGGGTGAATATTGATCGGCTGGTTCAAGACCCAAAACTACGAAATTACTACGCACTGTTCTGCAATTATGCGGCGTGTCAGGTGCCAGCCTTCGAAGATGTATCATCGATTGAAACAACTGAGCTAGTTGTGCGCGTTCATCCAGAGGTTGAGCGTGCCTTGCTGGTTGATGCAATTATCAAAAATACCTCTGCCTATCGCCAGCCATTTCCGTCTTTGGAGATGAAGTTTACAGATCTAAATAATCTGGTCATTGCGACCCGCAAGTTTTTGCCGAGCGAATATCTCGGCGGTGAAATGGCGGGATTGAGGTTCATTCCAGCACTTACTGAAGTGCGCCTCGGATTGGAAATAGTCGACCCAGGTGAAAATGCCTTTGGTTACGCGCTGGAAGCTGTTCCCGATATCTGACGGCGAACATACTCTGCGTCCTCCGATGAAACTGGAAGTGTAGATCTCTCGACTGTTATTATGCGCGCCCGAACTGCTTAAGCTGATAAAAATGCTGAGGATTGGTCCCCATTTGCACGAGAGTCGTGTCATCGTCGCCCCTATGGCTGGCGTGACTGACCAGCCTTTCCGAAAAATGTGCCGGAGTTTTGGGACCCATTGGTTAGTGTCTGAAATGTTAACCAGTGATAAGCGCCTTTGGGAAACGCCAAAATCTAAAAACCGACTGCGCTTCGAAGGTGAGGCTGGCCCAAGGTGGGTGCAAATTGCCGGAGCGGAGCCAGATATGATGGCTGAAGCCGCGGCATTTAACGCTGAGCAGGGAGCGGCCATCATCGATATCAATATGGGCTGTCCTGCGAAAAAAGTCTGTCGAAAAGCAGCAGGTTCAGCGCTAATGAAGGATGAGGCGCTCGTCGAACAAATATTAACTGCCACAGTGAACGCAGTGTCGATACCTGTTACGCTCAAAATGCGCCTTGGTTGGTCGAAGGACCAGCAGAATGCAGTCAAAATAGCGCAGCTTGCGGAGAAGTGTGGAATCCAACTGATTACCGTTCATGGTCGAACCAGAGCAGACAAGTTTACCGGCGAAGTGAATTATCGCGCGATAAAACAGGTCGTTGACGCGGTAAGTCTTCCTGTTGTCGCAAACGGTGACATCGATAGCCCAGAGAAGGCTCGATGGGTCTTGAACACCACGGGTGCCAATGCCGTAATGATAGGGCGCAGCGCGCAGGGAAGGCCATGGTTGCCGGCCCAAGTCGATCAGTTTTTGAATACGGGCAGTGTTGAAATAAATCCGAATTTGCCTGAGATATTAAGAGTATTAGCCGCACATATAATAGAACTCTCCTGCTTTTATGGAGATGTCATGGGTGTGCGAATAGCGAGAAAGCACATTGGTTGGTATCTAGATGAATGTTTTGCGATGACACCAGAGAAGGCAAAATTGGCGAAAAGCACGTTCAATCGATGTGAAACAACCGAAGCGCAACTCGCAATGATCGAACGCTCGTTTGAGCGGGTTTCCGAAAAGGAAATCTTTTGAGTAAGCGCCGGCAAATGATAGAAATGGTTTGTTGATACAGGCCACAAATCGCGAGCCGGAGGTTGATTGGAGATGAAAATGGTAAATCCTGATTTATTGGGCGGTACTATTGATTTCAAGGAAGATATGCGGAATCAAGAAGATTTGGAATTCGATGAAAAGAGAGTAACCGGGCCAGCGCCAGGTCTGCTGATGAGTATGGAAAGTAAGGACGTCGCTTTGCCACATGATAATAATCCTACGCTTTCTGAGTCCGTGCGCGAATGTGTTGAGCGTTATATTGACGCTATGGGTGAGGAGGAAATATCAAACCTGTACGAATTGGTTCTCTCTGAAGTAGAAGCGCCATTGATCCAGAGTGTGCTGGACACAACGCGCAATAATCAAAGCAAAACCGCACTGATGTTAGGCCTCAACCGAGGTACCTTGCGTAAGAAACTTCGCAAGTATGGCATGTTATAAATTCGCCCGGGCCGGAGTTTTATGCTTAGGCTGCAGCGATTGGACTGCCCGTGTTTCCCCGCACGCGCGTTTGACATGCATTAACTCCGGCACGCGGCGGGTTGTTCCGTAAATTCGTTACGGAACAATCCAGCTGCGTGAGGCTTGATCGCTGCTCAGGCGATCAACTAATTACTCGCAGACAGTTCTCATATTACTTGTGCTCATGGCATAATTACACCTTCCTGAGGGAAGATAGCGTCTTCCTTTTCCTATTTCCGTATCACTCGAATTCCAATGATGCGGTAGCCAGCCCCGACCATCATCAAAAGAGCCTACAGATATGAAACCCGTAAAAATCAGAACCGCGATTGCGAGTGTGTCAGACAAATCTGGACTCAAAGAGTTCGCTACGTCGCTTCAATCTTATGGTGTTGAGTTTCTTTCGACAGGTGGGACTCATCGTTTGCTAGCTGACGCCGGTGTAGCGGTAAGAGAAGTATCAGAGTACACCGGTTTTGAAGAGATGATGGATGGAAGAGTAAAAACTTTGCATCCTTTGATACATGGCGGACTCCTGGGTAGGCGAAATGGTGATGGCACAGGGATTGATGCTGAGATAATGCAACAGCATGGCATCAAAGAAATTGATCTCGTCATTGTTAATTTGTATCCGTTTCAGCAAACAATTTCTGAAACAAACTGTACTTTGGTTGATGCGATTGAAAATATCGATATAGGCGGCCCCGCGATGCTGCGCTCCGCTTCCAAAAACTTTGATAGCGTTGCTGTTGTCTGTGATTCCACTGATTACGCTAGCGTGCTCGAAGAATTGTCAGAAAATGATGGTTGCCTTTCGCTAGAGACCCGCTTCAAGTTGGCGAGAAAAGTATTTGAGCACGTCGCTGAATACGACGCGGCGATTAGTAATTATCTCGGCTCGATCAAGTTTGAAGGGCTGGTAGAAGCGGTTCCTGAGGTCGTTGAGTATTCAAACACGTTGACGATTCAGTACGAGAAAAAACAGGAAATGCGCTACGGCGAAAACCCTCACCAAACCGCTGCCTTTTATACAGAGATGAAACCGGAGACCGGTACAATCGGTCAGTCGACGCAGTTACATGGTAAAGCGCTGTCATTTAACAACATTGCCGACACAGATGCTGCGCTGGAATGCGTCGCCTCTTTTGACGCGCCAACCTGTGTCATTGTGAAACACGCAAACCCCTGTGGGGTCGCGAGTGACACCGACTTGACTGCAGCTTACTTGAAAGCCTTCGAAACTGACCCTACCTCTGCTTTCGGCGGTATTATTGCGTTTAACAGGATTGTTGACGCAGCACTCGCAGACTTGATTGTTGAAAAGCAGTTTGTCGAAGTTGTTATCGCGCCAGATTTTGCGCCTAATGCACTGGTAGCTTTTGGCCGGAAAAAGAATGTGCGGGTATTAAAGTGTGGTGCATTACAGCCAGTCGGCTCAGCCGATAGAGTGGTGAGCCAGTATAAGCAAGTGGCTGGGGGCTTGCTTGTGCAGAGCAAAGACCTGGAATTGTTAAGGGATGAGGAACTACGAGTTGTCTCTCAACGAATGCCGACAGCAAGTGAAAAGGCAGATTTGTTATTTGCCTGGGTCGTAGCAAAGTATGTTAAGTCTAATGCCATTGTTTACGCCAAAGATAACCGCACAGTGGGTGTTGGCGCTGGTCAGATGAGTCGGGTTTATAGCGCGAAGGTCGCAGGTATCAAAGCCGCGGATGAAGGATTGCAGGTTGCGGGTTCAGTGATGGCCTCAGATGCATTTTTCCCTTTCCGCGACGGGATAGACTCGGCAGCCGAGGTTGGTATCACTGCCGTCATACAACCCGGCGGGTCAGTTCGTGATGAAGAGGTTATTGCTGCTGCTGACGAGGCCGGGATGGTGATGATGTTTACAGGGATGCGACATTTCCGACACTAGTATCAGTCAACGTTTAACGGCGAATGAGAAAAACAAAAAATGAAAATTCTGGTCACAGGTAATGGTGGTAGAGAGCATGCGCTTGCGTGGAAGTTTGCGCAGTCGCCTGAAGTTGAAATGGTTTATCTTGCGCCAGGAAATGCTGGCTCAAGTCTGGATGATGGGCTTGAAAATGTTGCCATTGATGTAATGGACTTTAACAGCCAAATTGATTTTGCGCTAAAAAACCAAATTGATTTAACGATGATAGGACCTGAAGCGCCGTTGGTAGAAGGTGTGGTCGATCAATTTCAAGCGGCCGGGCTGGTGTGTTTTGGCCCTTCAATGGCTGCTGCTCAATTGGAAGGCTCCAAGATTTTCACGAAAGATTTTTTGCAGAAATACAGTATTCCCACTGCAAAATATGGCAGTTTTGACTCCTCGGAAGCTGCCCTTGCCTACGTCAAAACAATGGCGTTGCCGATTGTGTTAAAAGCTGATGGATTAGCAGCAGGCAAAGGTGTGGTGATCGCTCAGACACAAGCAGAAGCCGAGACAACCATTCGAGAGATGATGGAGCTGAATAGCTTTGGCAGTGCTGGTAACCGTCTCGTGATTGAAGAGTTTCTTGAGGGCGAGGAAGCGAGTTTTATCGTCATCTCTGATGGTAAAGTAGCCATACCCTTCGCGACCTCGCAAGATCACAAGGCGATCTACGACGGAGATGAAGGGCCTAATACCGGCGGTATGGGAGCCTATTCCCCTGCGCCCGTCGTGACTGACGAAATCTACGCCAAAGTGATGGAGCAAGTCATCGAGCCAACACTCGCTGGAATGGCTGAGGAAGGGCACCCCTATGTCGGCTTCTTATATGCTGGTTTGATGATCGACAAGAACGATAACGTGAATGTCATTGAATTCAATTGTCGATTTGGCGATCCAGAGACCCAGCCAATCATGATGAGATTGAAAGATAACCTAGCGGATCTTTGTCTTTCGGCAATAGATGGCACCCTTGAAGGACGGTCATTGAACTTTGAAAAAAATACGGCTATAGCGGTCGTAATGGCTTCTGGCGGTTATCCCGGTGATTATGACACCGGTTGTGAAATTAGCGGAATTGAGCACGCGAATCAGTTTGGTAAGGTCTTTCATGCCGGCACCAAGACTATCGATGGAAAGCTTGTAACGGCAGGTGGTCGCGTACTGGGCATCACGGCGATGGGGGAGAGCGTCTCCGAGGCGCAAGCAACAGCCTACAAAATGATCGATAAGATTAACTTTGATGGGGCGACATATCGGCGTGATATCGGTTATCGAGCAATCGCGCGTGAGCGCAATATCATTGATACGTAATTAAGAAAGGGCGAGCGGTTTAAAGCGACGAAATTGTCCTAATCCTGAGTTTCCTAATCGCTTCGCCTATTTGGTTTCCTTGAGGTATGGAATCAAGATCTCGAACAGATATTTTATCTGTTTCTTTAAAATACCGATTCCAGATCTGGGTAATGTTATTCGCTGCGCCGCCCTTTGATGCAAGCAGCGTTGAACAGCAAGTCTGCAGCACCTCAAGCCTGTCGGGTCTTCTATAGGCATCGAGCTGATAGAACAAATCAACGATGTCTTCTGGCGGCAGTTCGTCAACGGATTGCCAGGTCTTGTCGTGAGTTACGGTCAGCAGCGCCGCCTGCAGATACTTTTTTGGCGTCTTGAGGCGATCTGCAAGTCGCTTGATGGCTGTTGCGTCTGACTCGGAAAATAACGTGGCATATCTAACCACCGCATCTTGGTTTACGCCGCAAGCAAGCCTAAATTTCTCCAAATCGATCGGCACCCCTTCGAAGCCAATTGCTTCAAGACCTTTAATATTTTGCAGGAGTTCGAAAAACTTCCAGGGTGAGGCAGTATTCAAAGCTTTCTCAAGCTCCTTAAAAACTCTTTCCGGAGTCAGTTCTTGTAACTGTCCGTTACCGATCATGACCTTCATTAGGGTCAGCGTATCGCTTGAAACCTCGAAACCCAGATGACTAAATCGTGCGAAAAAACGTGCCACCCGCAGCACCCGGAGTGGGTCGTCAGCAAAGGCAGGTGATACATGTTTAAGTCGTTTTTCGTTGAGATCCGAGACGCCGCCAACAAGGTCAACGATGTTTCCTGCTTGATCGCGCGCAATAGCATTAATGGTAAGGTCTCTGCGTTGCAGATCTTCTTCTAGGCTGATGTTTTCGTCTGCGTTAACAATGAAGCCCTTGTGCCCTCTGCCTGATTTAGACTCTGTTCTGGCGAGCGCATACTCCTCGTGTGTTTCAGGGTGCAAGAAAACGGGGAAGTCTTTGCCAACAGGATGGTATCCATTGTCTAGCAGTTTTTTTTCAGTTGAGCCGACGACCACCCAGTCTCGCTCGTGAACGGCAAGTCCCAAAAGTTCGTCTCTGACAGCGCCTCCGACCAGATATATTTCCATACAGGTACTATACGCCTTTGGTGTGCGTAAAGCTGGTTGATGATTGTTGTGATGGTACTGAAAACAATCGCTTGTCCTCTAGCCGTAACGCCGTGAGTTCTCGCCCCCAAAGGCAACCGGTGTCTAGTGCAAATATGTCGTCGCGGCCGGTAACGCCTTGAAGTGCAGCCCAATGACCGAACAAAATATTCAGGTCATTATTGAGCACTGCGGGGTGATGATTGAACCAGGCGTCAAAACCCTCGGGGCACACTTGTTCCTTGTGAACCAGATCCATTTCTCCATCTTCTGTGCAATAGCGCAAGCGTGTTAGATAATTAGTAATGACCCTGAGCCGGTCCATGCCCCTCAGATTTGACGACCAAACAGCCGGTTGATTGCCGTACATGGCTGCTAAAAACTCAAGGTAATTATCACCTCGCAAAATTGTATGTACCTCATCTGCGTAGTCCATTGCCTCTGTCGTGGTCCAAATAGAGGGGACTCCTGCATGAACCATCAGATAACGCTGATTTGAGTCAACATGTATCAGCGGCAGATGGCGCAACCATTCAATGATCTCGGGAAGTTCAGGTGCGGCGAGCAAATCGTGCAAAGTGTCGCTTCTGGAGGTTTTATGAACTCCTGTCGCGACAGCGAGGAAATGTAGATCATGATTCCCTAAAACCGCTGTTAGTTTAGGCAGAGATTTCAAAAAAAGAATGGTTTCAAGGTTTTGCGGCCCTCTGTTGATTAGGTCTCCTACTAGCCAAAGGTGATCATCGTCCTTGTTAAAACGTACCTTTTCCAGTAAGGCGATTAATTCAGAAAAACACCCTTGAATGTCGCCTATCGCATAGGTAGAAGTCATCAACGTATGCTCATGCGGACTGTGCGCTTGTCGTTTTTGAAACTAGGTTAGCTGCATTAATGAATTGCTCGAGAGAAACCTTTTCGGGGCGTATTCCGGGGTCTATGTCCGCTTTTTCTAGTAAGTCACTGCTCATATAGGGTTTCAGCGAGTTACGGATAGTTTTTCTTCGCTGACCAAAAGCTGCAGTCACAATTTCGCCGAATAGCTTTTCATTCGTTGCTTTTACTGGGTTTTTTTTAGGTTCCAATCTTACAATCGCGGATGTTACCTTAGGCGCTGGGATGAAAGCCGTGGCAGGAACCTCAAACAGTTTTTCTATGTCGCAATGGTATTGGCTCATCACCGAGAGTCGGCCATAATCAGAAGAACCCGGTGCCGCAGCTAATCGGTCGACGACCTCGAGTTGTAACATGAAGTGCATGTCGCTGATTTTTTTCAACGTTGTGAACAGTTTGAATAATAGTGGTGTTGAAATATTGTATGGCAGGTTTCCTACGACGCGGGCAGGTTGGCTAGGTTGCCATGCGTTGAAGTCATATTTTAGTATGTCACTGATCACGAGATTTATCTGTGGATAAAGGTAGCTGATGTTTTGCGCGAGGTCTCTATCAATCTCAACGACCGTAAGGTCATTCGTCGCCTGATCGAGCATGGCGGTTAGCGCGCCATGCCCCGGTCCTATTTCGAAGATCGTATCAGTCGACTTTGGCGAAATAGAATCGATAATCCTGTTGATGACATTGCCGTCATGCAAAAAGTTCTGACCGAAACGTTTTCTTGCTTTCATGTCAGATCCTAGGGTGAGAGCTATGATTCTCGGATTTCGACGAAAGCGTCTTCACGGAGTTCTCTGATCCAGTTTTCCAGCTCTTCATCAAATTTTTGATTTCTAAGATAGTTTTCAGCTTGGCTTTGCTTAAATCTCTCGCTGAAGTCTTCTATTCTTCTGCCCGTAACCTCGAGAAAATGGAAGCCGTGCTGGCTTTCGAATACCTGAGACAGTTGTCCAATGTCAGAGCTCTCCATTCGTTGCTCGAATACGGGCACGAAGGTGCCTGCGCGATTCCACCCCAGGTCGCCTCCACTTAGGGCCGAGCCCGGATCGTCTGAAAATAGTTTTGCGATCTCATCAAAATCTCTGCCGTCGGCCACTTCTTGCCTCAGACTTTCGGCTAGATCAAGCGCTTCTTGGTGCGTTCTTATTTCTGAGGGCTGTATAAGGACATGTTTTACCTCTGTTTGAGGCACTTGTCCTTCGGCCTTTGCCCCACGTTTCTCAAGTAGTTTAATTAAGTGAAAACCACTACCGCTTTTGATCGGGCCTCTCAATTCGCCAACTTCCATTTCGGGTGCAATGTCTGCGAACATGGTTGGCAGCTGTATCACTTTTCTCCAGCCCAGGTCTCCGCCGTTCAAAGCATTCTGACCGGTGGATTTTTCGATTGCGAGGCTCTGAAAGTCTCCACCATTGTTGACTTGCTCCTTAATGTTTTGAGCGTTCTCCATGATAGCTGAAATCTGTGCCTGCGAAGCATCGTCTGGGGTCGGCAGAAGTATGTGCGCCAGCCTGTACTCGTCTGCTGTAATTGCCTCACCTAATTCCGAGGCGAGAAAGTCCTTAATCTCTTGTTCGGAGATGTTGATGCGGCTTCTCATGACGCCTTGCTGAACTCTATTCATTTTTACTTCGCGTCGAATCTGGTCTCGCATTTCAGCATAAGGAATGCCGTCGCGTTCAACAGCTTGTCGAAACTGTTGAAGGGTAAGGTTGTTCTGCGCTGCAATCGCAGTCATTGACTCATTAAGCTCCTCGTCACTGATTCGTACACCGGCGCGGTCTGCCATCTGAATTTGCACGCTCTCGACGATTAAGCGCTCGATTAATTGTTCTCTAAGCTCTTCATCCGAAGGGATCTGGCCACGCTGAGTTTCAGTAAGCTGTGCTTTGACGCTGTTTAATCGCGAGTTAAGTTGGGATTCCATCACGACGTCCTCATCTACAACCGCAATGATCCTGTCGAGAATGACCAAAGCAGCGTGAGATTGGGCGCTAAAAACCATGAGCGCGGAGATTAGTACGAGTAAAATGCGATGTTGTTTCATATGCTCTTATTGTCCTATGCGATCTTCTCTGTCTCTGTATCCTGGTATCGATTGCTCTAACAAAGAGTCGAGTCTCCGTCCCAGTGTTGAAAGTCCTTTCAACTGGAATTCGAAAAATATCCCAGTATCAGCAGGTGTGACCAGTGTATTTGTGGCCGTAAAGCCGGTTGCCGAGGAGGGATCGTCGGCCAAGATTGTAATTGTTCTTTGTTCTTTGAGAAAGCGCCTTGCGACCAATCGCGTTTTCCAGCAGCAGTCATTGTATTCAAAGCCGATAAACGATTCGATGGTCTGGTGAGTGTCCCAACCAAAGTTCCAGCGCCCGATCGCACTCCAGTTGTTGATGACTGGCCATATAAAGGTTATATCTGATTCCTCAGATTGCTGCTCAATAGTCGCTCTTTGTGCTTCTTCACTGGTGTTTAAATATGAAAAGTTGAATATGCGTCGCTCATTGTCGGAGTATTTAATGCTGACTTGGCCTCGATTGCTTCTGTTTACATCCGGTTCCCATTCGAAAGAGCTGCGAGCAGTGAAGTTTTCACCGAGCTTTAGTCTCGCTTCGGCAAAAAGGGCTGACTCTCGCGCGGTTGGAGACTCCGATTCGATCTGATTGAGCAGAACTGTTCTATCCTTAAAGTAGTAAATTTGACCCAGACTCAAAGATAAAAGTTCCGCACCGGTATCCTGGAAAAGGAATTTTGTAGTTAAACCAACACTCAACTGCCTTGCGTCTCCGATACGGTCTTGACCCGAGAAGCGGTTTTCCCTAAATAATTGCGAAAATGATGGTGTTAGGGGGCTCGCATCAAAACGAGGCAGGTCATTCTGAAACGCTTCTTGGGCATAGAGGAAATAGAGGCGTGGTTCGAGTGTTTGCTGCAGTGAATGTCCTGTGAAATCAAAGAATCGATCGAAATAGAGACCGCTGTCCAATGAAAATACTGGAATTGTTTCCTCTGGATTCGCGCGGAAGTTGCTCGGTGTGTCGTCGAGATTGTACTTTCGATGAATTACACTGAGGCTCGGTTTGACAAAACCCCAAACCTGGCGATAAGGAATTGCAAAGTTAACTGAACTTGTCACTCGTTTACCGACGATCGCATCGATTCCGCGAATGTCTGTGTTGTCTTTTGTGAAGAAAGAGTAGTCGAAAT
>ERZ1048872.1058-NODE-1058-length-24959-cov-5.678847_pt1 | contig 24959 bp, 23 predicted proteins | sample MGYA00383100_ERZ1048872 | MGnify/ENA primary metagenome ERZ1048872 (study PRJEB29581, sample SAMEA5548370) | metagenome | biome: marine; feature: coastal; material: water | depth 50 m | study: Short-term variability in the microbial, nano- and picoplankton...
CAATGATTTTTGATTCAACGAATCCTTTGTTTAGGTGTTTTAAACCCTATTTATTCGTGCAAAATGAGAGAATATTTTATTTAATGAGCTTAATGTTAGGTCTTTTGCCGAAATTTGCCATGCATGAATCGTCAAGAATTGATTAATCAAATTCGCAGTAAGAAGAGTTTTCTCTGCACGGGACTTGATACAGACATTCAAAAATTACCTATAGTATTTGAAAAAGAGGTTAAGAATATCCTTCCTTTTAATCAAGCCATTATTGATGCGACCCAAGAATTTTCTGTCTCCTATAAAATAAACACCGCATTTTATGAGCAATATGGAGCGCGAGGTTGGGAAATAATGGAACACACTTTAAATGCAATACCCAAGCAATGTTTTAGTATAGCCGATGCCAAAAGAGGTGATATTGGAAATACAAGTTCCATGTACGCACGTGCTTTTTTTGACACCATGAATTTTGATGCAGTAACCGTTGCGCCTTACATGGGAGAAGATAGTTTAAGGCCTTTTCTAGAATTTGAAAACAAATGGATTATTTGTTTGGCTTTAACGAGCAATGCTGGGCATCAGGATTTTCAAAAGTTGGATTTAGAGAATGAAAAGCTATACGAAAGAGTCCTAAAAACAGTGAGTAAGTATGGAAACATCAATAATTTAATGTTTGTGGTAGGGGCCACACGTGCTGAGCAGTTAAAACATATACGAAGCATTGTTCCAGAACATTTTCTTTTGGTTCCAGGTGTTGGAGCTCAAGGTGGAAACCTAGATGAAGTGGCCAATTACGGTTCCAACAAAGACTGTGGTTTACTAGTAAACTCAAGCAGAGGAATTATTTATGCCTCTGATGGTGATGATTATTTAATAAGAGCCAAAGAAGAAGCGCAAAAACTTCAAGTTCAAATGTCCCATTACATTTAACTACTTACTCCAAGTAGTACCCTCGCGGCTATCTTTAATTGTTAAACCCAAGGCGCTCAGGTCATCTCTTATTTTATCACTTAAAGCAAAATCTTTATTTGCTTTTGCTTCTTTGCGCATATTTAAGAGCATTTGAATGACTCCATCTAACATGTTGGAGTCATTCTTTTCTTCCGTTAATATTCCAAGCACCTCAAAAGCATAGGTTTTGAATATGTATTGAAGTTTATCAATATTATTTTGATTTAAGTCAATTTGACCTCCATTCGCCGAATTGGTTATTCGGGCTGCTTCAAATAAATGGGCAATTACCTGGGGAGTATTCATGTCTTCATTCATGGAAGCCAAAATAGCATCTTCAATTTTCTGTACCTCATAGTTGTTCGTGGGTTTTGGCGCAAGGGACTGGGATAGTTCAGCCGCTTCCAACAGACGTTTCAAGCCTTTTTCGCTGGCCTGTAAAGCCGCATTGCTAAAATCTAAGGTACCTCTATAGTGAGCTTGCAATACAAAAAATCGCAAGGTCATGGGAGAATAAGCCTGCTCGAGTAAATGGCTCTTGCCTGTAAATAAATCTTCCACGGTAATTCCGTTATTCAGGGACTTGGCCATTTTCTGACCATTAATGGTAATCATATTGTGATGCACCCAATATTTGGCTGGATCCTGACCACAAGCGGCTTTGCTTTGGGCAATTTCAGCTTCGTGATGTGGAAACAATAAATCCATTCCCCCTCCGTGAATATCAAAATGGGTTCCAAGGTATTTGGCACTCATCGCTGAACATTCGATATGCCAGCCTGGGTACCCCATGCCCCATGGGCTTTCCCATTGCATAATATGCTCAGCACTCGCTTTTTTCCACAAAGCAAAATCAACAGCATTTTTCTTTTTGTCCTGGCCGTCTAGCGCTCGGGCTTCGCCTCCTGCGCCATCCATTAAGTCTTCTAAAACTCTTCCAGACAGTTTTCCATAATCGTGTGTCTTTGCATACTTGCTCACTTCAAAGTAAATGTCGCCATCTACCTCATAAGCATATCCCTGATCCAGCAATTGCTTAATCATGGCAATTTGTTCTAAAATATGGCCGCTTGCTCGGGGTTCAATATCTGGGGCAAGAACATTTACTTTGCGCATGGCCCAATTGTATTTCTCCGTATATGTTTGAGCTATTTGCATGGGCTCCACTTGCTCTAATCGAGCTTGTTTGGCCAATTTATCATCTCCTGAGTCTGCATCGTTCACTAAATGTCCAACATCTGTAATGTTTCTTACAAAACGGGTTTTGTAGCCCATATGCTTGAGATACCTGCGCATTACATCAAATACAATGGGCCCTCTAACATGCCCCAAGTGTGGGGGACCGTAAACGGTTGGTCCACAAATGTAAATACCTACAAACGGAGTTTTGATAGGTTCAAATGTCTCCAAGGAGCGACTGTGTGAATTAAAGAGTTTAAAACCCATGGAAGCACAAAAGTACAACGCCATCGTTTAATGTGAGGAAGTAAAAAGTGACAAATTAGAAACAATCCTTACTTTTTGTTTTTGTTACTTGCTTTTAAACCCAACTACATTAAGAAAACATATGCCAAAAACAAACATTCGTAGATCAATAATGATTGATGCTACAAGAGAACACATTTATTCAATCCTAAGTGATTTTAATTTATGGAAAGCCTGGTCGCCTTGGCTAATCTGTGAACCCGAAGCTCGTTTAAGAATTAGCGGCGATGGGAAGTATTACGAATGGATTGGTGAGCGTGTAGGTTCAGGAAACATGAGAATTACAGATGAAAAAGAATTTCAAATTTCCTATGATTTATGCATTCTGAAACCTTGGAAATCAAATTCAAAGACCACATTCTAGCTTTCTCAAAGTGGGGATCAAATAGAGGTCACTTGGAACATGGACAGCTCACTCCCATTTTTTATGTTTTTCTTAAAAAAAATGATGGAACGGTTGATTGGAATGGACTACGAGCGAGGCCTGCTCATGTTAAAGGACTATTGCGAGAAAGGCAATGTAGACGCATCTTTAGATTTTTTAGGTGAATCGCAGTATGAAGGATGCTCATACCTGGGAATAAAGAATAGTTCAGCTTTAGATAATATGTCCGATGTGATGGGAGCTGATTTTGAGAAATTGACGGATTTCGCTTTGGCGAATAAGAAGTTCGTCAGTTCTGATTTCTTTTCTATTTACCATAAGTTTTCCTTTGGCAAAAACCGGGCTGATTTTACGAGCGCCCTTAAGTTAAAAGGGGAACCGGTAGCCGCTAATCTACCGAAGGGTTTTTTCATCGAATCTTTACCAAAAACAGTACTTTATACTATTAGACACAAGGGTACATATAAACTCCTTGGAAACGCCTGGGGTGCAATTACTGCTATGCAAAGAGCAAAGGAGTTTAAGTGCAATAAGCGAATGCATCCCATGGAATTTTATAGAAATAGCCCAAGGGATGTTGCACCACACGAATTAGTTTCTGATGTGTGCATGCCAATTGAATAGCCATTTTTCATGAGAGAATAAATATCTCCGGATTTCCATTTGTTATTTGTTGAAACAAGCTAATTTTGCCAAGTGGACATAAATATACTCTTACTGCAAATCGTCTTACCCCTTGGAGTTTTTATTATACTCGGCATTTTATTGCGAATATTTGTTATTCCTTTTCTTGTAAAGCTTAGCCATAAAACAGCTTGGGAAGGGGATGATGTTATTATCCACGTTTTACAGGTCTACATTTTGTGGTGGTCCGTTTTGGGAGGGTTGGTTTATATTTCACCGCAAATGGGCTTAAAAAGCCATCACCTATTATGGGTAAAAGACGGCCTTTTGGCTGTTTTTATCTTATCAATAACCTTGGCCGCTTCTAAAATTGGCGGGGGGTTAACGCGAATTCCTCGCAACAGAAAAGGGGTTCAATTGCCTGATTCTACGATACTAAGTAACGTAGTTAAGGGGGTTATTTATGCGCTTGGTTTTATTTTAATTCTGCAAGCATTTGGGATTAAAATAACGCCACTTTTAACGGCTCTTGGAGTGGGTGGTTTAGCAGTTGCTCTGGCTTTACAGGACACCCTAAGTAATTTGTTTGCTGGCATACAATTAATTGCTAGTGGAAAAACAAATATTGGTGACTTTATTGAATTGGAGAACGGTAAACGAGGGTTTATCACAGACATTAACTGGAGAAATACAACTGTTCAAACCGTTGGAAACAATACGGTAGTCGTTCCAAATAGCACCTTGAGTAATTCTATTATTGAAAATTTCTTTTTGTCAGACAGGCAAATTACATTTTATATAAATGTTGGGGTGGGGTATGAAAGCGACTTGGATAAGGTAGAGCAAATCTCTATTGAAGAAGCGAGAAAAGTTATGGCCGATTCTGAAGGAGGAGTTACGGATTTTGAACCCTTTGTTCGGTTTTACAATTTTGGGGATAGCAGCATTGATTTAAAAGTATTTGTAAGAGTAGAGGAGTACGCAGACCAATTCATCATTACCAGCGAACTAATCAAGCAGATTCACAAAAGATACCAGGAGGAAGGAATTAATATTCCTTTCCCTATTCGAACGATTATTCAGCAATAAAAAGATTTTTATAGTCGAAGCAGGCTCTAAACAAACCGGGGGTCGGTTTCCATTACATGCCCGCAGTTTTTACATGTGCGTAAATCCTCGCTGGCATAATATTCTTTAAATCGAGGCAAGAAATCTTTTTCAACGTCATCAAGTTCAAAGAAGGTTTTGTGTAATTGGGTGTTGCAGTTATCACAAAACCACATGAGCCCATCGGCCATATTTTTTCCTTTTCGAATGCGTTCAATAACCAAACCAACACTTCCTTCTTCGCGCATGGGGCTATGCGGGATACACGGGGGGAGCAAGAACATGTCTCCAGGTCCAAGATGAATATCTTGTGGTTTTCCTTCAACTTGAATGCGTACCGTAATGTTTCCTTCTAATTGATAAAACAGCTCTTCAGTCTCATTAAAATGATAATCTTTTCGGGCGTTTGGCCCTCCTACAACCATCACAATATAATCTGTCCCCTCAGGGTACAGGTTTTTATTCGCAACGGGAGGCTTTAAATGGTGACGATTTTCTTCAATCCATTTATTTAAGTTGAAAGGCGCTCTAATCTCCATGTTTCAAATGTACAAAATCCCTTCATGGAATCAAATGCTATATTTCACTTGAATTTGGAATAGACGAGGGTCCTGAATATCTGCAGGCCTTCCGTAATATGCTGTATTTAATACATTTCTGATTTGGCCATTGATCCAAAAATGCTCACTGATTTCAAAACCTGCCCTCAAATCAAAAATAAGCGCATTTCCCATTCTGGGTCTGCTTTCCAAAACTCCCGGTATAAAAAGATTGATGGGAAAGCCTTGAAAGGCGGCATCTATGTTCTCCATTTTACTCATATACCGTGCACTCAATCCAACCATCCAACCACTGTGGCGGTTATACTGCCAATCAAACTTGTACAAATGCTTATATCTATATTTGAGAAACAAAGTGCTATCGCTTCGAGTATTGTTAAAGGTTAAAGGTTTTTTAAGGACGCTTTCGTCAATGGCAATGACTTTGTTTGGTTCTAAATTTTTGGCGTCGCTAAACGTATACCCTGTAAGAAGCACCCAGTCATATTTACGAGTTTTATATTGGGCCATTACTTCAAGTTCTACTCCTTGAACCCTTCCTTTCCCGGCGTTTAAACTTTTAAATCCATATCCAGATTCAGGTGGAGTAGGTATGGCAACCCATTGGCCAAAAGTGAACTCCATCATGTCATCCAAGGTATTTTGGAATAAGGCTAAATCAACAAATGCGCTTAGTTCTTTTGTTTGTATGCCTTGTTTAATTCCTATTTCTGCAGCCAAGCTCGTTTCTGGTCTTAATTCGGGATTTGCATACACTGTTATGGGCCCCACACTGGTTTGAGTAAATGCTTCAGCCACGCTGGGAAAACGGAACCCTTGACCTATGCTTCCCCTTAAAAAGGTGGCCTTGGCTACCTTATAGTTGGTTCCAAACCGAAACACAGGCTTCTCTACTTTAGTTCTGCCCATTTCAAAATATTCATACCGCGCACCTATTCCAGTCCTCCATCTTTTCTTATGATACTCTAACTGAGCATAAGAGGCCACATTTCGGTTTTTTTGGGAGCCTTTATACAGGGGCGAGGATGTTTCGCTCCCCATGCCAACCAATCCAAGGTTTATGGTGAAACTAGAATTCAGATAATGTTTGAATTTATATTCTGTATACAAGAGACTGCTTCCATTAGAATTGTCCGTATTGGGATTGTCATCTTCTACCCGGTTATTTACAAGAAAAAATCGTGTAATTAGTTTATGTGTACTTTTTCTTCGGTGGAATACAATGTATGGGTCAATGGTTAAGCGTGTTCCATATGTATAGTTATAACCGCTATCTAGCGAAGTATATGGCAGGGTTCCACTTTCCCATAGCAAAAAGGAGCCTGATTTGCCGTATTGCATACTTTGGTTGCTCCCATAGCTCAAGCCTTTAATTTTTTTTGAGTTTCGTTTGTATTTAAATCCAAACCGACCTCTTCGATCTTTTTCGTTTAGGCGATACCCATCGTCATTAAAAAAATTCCAATGAAACACCATATCATTTTGTTTTTGCCTAGTGGCGTAATAGCCCATGAGTCCCGTTTGTGTTTGTGGATTATTGCTATAAGCCTGCGATGCTATAGGTGGTTTAGAATAGAAACCCATATTGCTGCTGATACTCAATTTATCTTTATCTCCTGCTTCTATGGTTCTTAGGTTTAAGACTCCATTCAGTGCAGATGAACCATAAACAACGGATCCAGCGCTTTTTATGAGCTCTGCTCCAACCGTTATTTCTTGGGGCATAAAGCTCCATGCAGCGCTTCCTGCATCTCCGGAAAGTAGTGGTATTTCATCTACGGCAATCAGCGTCCTGCTACCCGCGCCATAACTCCAACCGGCCCCATTTCGTATATTCAGTTGGTTATCTGTAATGCTTATCCCTGGCATTTGATCTAAAATTTCTGAATATGTATTAGTTACTTTATTTTGGAGCAGGTATGGTTTGAGAATAGAGGTTGAAACCGTTGCGTTTTGCAAGGCCATCTTTTCTTTATTTATCCCAATGATCACCGCATTCATCAGTTCGTTTTGTGGATATATAGTAAATTTAAAAACGCCCCTAAAAATTCCTTTTTTGAACGTTTTGGAAAAGGTCATTTTGTTATCAAAGCGAGCCTTTATAGAAAATACTTTTTTTGATGTCTGATAGTATTCTTTCACAAACGAGTATACGATCTCCTGACCAATACTGTCTTTTAAAACTAAATCCTTTGCTTTTAGGACCTGTCTGTTTAAATCGATAAATTGAAATTGAGTTACTTGTGGTGAGACACTCTGAGCGAGTGCGCTGTTTTTATAAATTAAACCATGAAAAACAAATAAAACGACGAGGAGTCTCATAAAAAGTGTATTTTCGCTATACATAAAAAGATAACATTCTACAATGATAAGAAAGATTTTATTAAGTGCCGTCTCAATTTTTTCGATCAGCCTTTCACAGGCTCAGATATGTACGCCCGATGCTAGCCTTATGGTAACAGGGCTTTCGCCTGCTGCCTTGCCCAATGGACAGGCAAATGTAAATTATGAGCAAACTATTACTGTTCGACTCTTTAAAGATACAACTGCAACTTTGGGAACAGCTACCATACCGGTTAAGCTGGATTCAATGCTTTTAATTGGTATTGTGGGATTGCCCACAGGTCTTTCTTACCAATGCTTGGCTCCAAATTGCCGCTTTTTGCCCTTGGTGAACACCTGTGTAAAAATATCGGGGACCACTTCGGAGATTGACTCTTTTCCTTTAGGTATAGTAGTTAGAACATTTGGGAAATCATCGGGCTTTTCCTTGCCAGCACAGACCGATACGATCCGACAATTTTCAATAGTAGTTGAAGGGTCTAGCGCGGTTCAAAATATTGAAACCCAGGTTCAACTATTTCCGCAGCCTGCCAGTCATTCTTTAAATATTACAGGGGTTCCAATAGGTTCGGAAACATGGGTGAGCGATATGCAAGGAAAAAACCTTAAACTAAGCGCAGTTAGAGAGGGAAAAGCCTTAATTTTGCCCATAGAAAATCTTCCTGCAGGGATGTATTTATTTCATTATGGAAACCGCAGCGCCAAATTCATCAAAGAATAACGTACACTTTACAATTTCGAAGTCTAAGGCAGAAATGCCGCATCTCCTTATTGGCTCAGCTTTAACAGGTATAATTGGCTTGTTTCACTATGGTTTTTTTGAGTGGACTGGTTTTTTTGCATCCGTTGCTACTTTGGTAAGTACGGGGCTTTGGGCCTTTTTTCGATATAGAGGAACCTATTTTGTAGAAGCCGATATGGATGGCATCCGTTGGAAGAGCAATGTGCTATCCAAGTATAAAAATATTCCTTGGCAATATGTGCAACGCATCGATTATTTGGAGTATGAAGTAAATTTTGAACTCAAAGAGTCGGGGCAGGTGATTTCTTTTGGAACCAGTGCTATCACAGATCAAGAAGCCGAGAATCTTAAAGAGGCAATTTCTGCTATTCTTACCGAAAGAGAAGATGGATTACAGGATTAAATTTAATGCCATTAGGGATTTAGCCGATGCGCGTTTTGCCGCCTCAGTAATGGCGGAATGGATGGGTTTCTCTGTGGGTAAGTCGACCGATTTAGGTATTCCACAGATTCTGGAAATTTACAACTGGTGTTCTGGGCCAAAATTGACCTTGGAACTGGCTAAAGAGTTAGATTTGGAACAGGTAATGACCTATTGCAATGCCTTACAGGTAGAGGCAATAGAATGTAATTCCGTTCAAAAAGAAGTGCTAGAAGGAAGGCTACAAAACATAGAATACATCCTTACTGAAGGGGATTCGGGCTTAACACATCTAATTCACGGAAAAAGCCAAGAAAATATACTTCCTTTACTAAATTTAGTTGCAGATGATGTTTTAGATGAGGACATTAAGCAATTTAGCATGACTTGTTTTGAAGCCAAACCAGATCAAGAAGCAGGAGAAAAAGATTTCACAACATTCTATGATTTTTTTGAAGGTTTAGGTGTTTTGTAATTATAAGGTTCATTGATTTGATGAACAATAAAGACGTTGTTTATTAGCCTTAATTAAAAAGTCAACAAGTCTATTGATTTCTCTGGACTAAGGATAGTACTTTGCGATAACTGAAATCACTACAACAGCAAGACTTTAAAGCATTCCGCTTTTATTTTTAATACATACATGCCTTTCCTAAATCGATGGGCTTCGATGGAATGACTTTTCCCAATAAACGTAGATTGGTAAACCTTACGACCATTAATATCAAATAGCGAGATGGGTTTGTTTTGGTTTAAGGTAGCATGAATGTTAATTGCGCCTTTGCTGGGGTTTGGAAAAATTAAAATAGGGTTAGTTTGTAAGGAATGAGTAGTATTTATACAAGGCTTGTATTCTATTCGTATCGTTTTAGACTGAAGGCATCCATTGGTATTGAGGGCGTCAATAACATATATGCCACTATCCTTAAAAATATAATCATTACTGACTAACTCTGAATTTATAAAATAGTTTAGATTGGGCTCTAGCTTATAGACGATAGGTTCCTTTGCGCATACGAGGGTATCTCTAAAGTGATTGAGGCTGGGTTGCTCATATTCTTCTATGAATAAGCTGTCCGAAGACGAGCATCCATTGCTGTTAGTTATTGTAGTGTAACAAAAACCCGCTTGAAATATAGTCAAGGCATTTCCGTTTTGCTTTTTCCCATCGACCTTGTATTCTTCCATGTTGGGCGGAAGGAGGAGCTGAAGAGTATCGTTTTTACAAAACCCAGTGTCCTTTCCCAATGAATATTTTGGCTCAGGGTACTCACTAGTTCTGATGGTATCGGTGTACGAACAGCCAAAGGAGTCAATAAGCCCAATGGGATAGTTTTTATTTGAATACACATTTAACCCATCGATAATAACCTGAGAATTATATGTCCAGCGGCTAAAACCAGCTGGCCTTTGCAGTGTTACAAAAGAGTTCTCACATGGGATAGGCTTTAATTGAGGAAGCGCTATTGGGGGATGATTTGTTATTGTTAGCGTATCAGATGCAATGCAACCAAAGCTATCTTCAACAGTTAGTACTAGTTCACCAGCGGGCATTGTATAGCTTCTGCCAGCAGAAGTTCCATTCCAGGTATAAGCGGAATAGGATCTAGGTGTTTTGAGTAAAGTATCGGCTCCAGAGCAAATAGCAAAGTCTTCGGGGAGTTTAACCTTTGCTTTATAAAAAAGGATATTTAAGGTGTCTTTATAGGTACACCCTGCTTTGCTCTGAACGTTGAGTATGGCCTCTCCTGAGCGTGAGGCTTCAAAACGATGACCTTTAATAAATTCTGAACGGTAGTTCCAGAAACAAATGGGGAATTGAATGCTATCTATATTGGTTTTAAATGTATCTCCAAAACAAAGGCTGGTGTCATTACCCAGCTTAGGAATTTGAACCTCATCAGGAATAAGTTTTACCCTTAGGGTATCATTCTCCTTGCAACTGCTTTTGGAGTATTTAATGATTAGCGAAAAAAGCTCTCGCTCTTTCCCCTTGATGGAAATTTTTGATGTAGAAAAGGTGTCTTTGGTTAATAAACGAGTCCAGCTATATTGAGAGCCCGCTATGGAATCTTCACCTATAAAGATGGGACTGTTCTTACACCCTGAATATTCGTTTAATATCTTATGATATTTTATGGTTTGATTGTAAAAACTAATGAGAGCTGTGCCAATTTTGTTTTTTACCCAAGGTTGCACTCTACTCAAACCATCATAGGATAATCCTGTAATGGAGCAGCTGCTCTTGTTCAGCGTGAGAACAATGGCATTGTTTTTAATTTCTCCCTGAGTGATCTCAACAGAGGGGTCTCCTTCAATCTTAAATAACCTATAAAAGCCGGGATCTGTAAACACCATATCTTGGGGATGTGTGAGGCGGAGCGTTATTTCTTTTTTAGAGGCATCGCTATAAAAGCAATCCTGAAGGTTTGGAGGGTCAATATTTGTAAGATGCGTGCTGTTATAAAAGTCTCTTGCAGCGAGCGCTGCTATTTGAAGCCCCAATTCCTTATATCCTTTTTCAAATTTAAAATGACACCCATCATGTCCGTTTAAGCCATTGCTGCTAATGGTTTGACACTTTGGTAAGCTAAATTCGAATTGCCTTTGAAACTCTCGCAATTGCATGCTGGGATTTCCACATCCGTTGCGCACTTGCACTATAAATAATTTTTCGAAGTTGGGAAAATCCTCGGACCAAAACCTATGAAGGTTCCTGATATTGGTGTCGTGTTTTATGGCGAATGATCGGTCACTTTCTCCTTGATAGAAGAAGATACCCCTAACTTTATCTGTTAATTGAGCCCTTCTAACTCGACTGAGCAATCGGCCATAAATAGTATTGAGGTTTTCGGAATTAATAGGATTTCGTTGGTGCAATTCACTGCGTGTGCCGCCCACGCCTCCATTTAATATGCAAATGGGAATGCCAAAGGAATCTAGGAGGGACTTGGCCATTACTAGGCCCCATTGACCCACACTTCCAGATTGGTAGGCCGCGTCTCCGATGGCTTGGTGCCAGAAGCTATCGGCAAAACAGGTGTTTTTATTTGGGCTGCTGTTGCCAAAACTTCGTATATATTTATCTTTAAATGCATCGGAATGAATTCCAGCACCTGAAAAGTTATTGGCGACGGAATTGCTTTGTCCCTGAATAAGATATACATCGCCTACCATGAGGTTGTTTATTTGTTGGCTATAAACAGTGCTCCCTTTTAAAATGTATTTGATGCTATAGGTAAACTTGCCGGCTGTTAATGTAATGGGTCGTTTAAATTGTGCTTGGCCATTAAGAAATTGTAAGTTCATGCGATAGGTTCGCTCTAAGTAATTATTTCTGTAAACCTCAAAGGTTATGGTAGTGTAGGCAGGATCAGTAACGATGCCTTCGATATCATACCGAGCCGTATTTTTATTTAGATCTCTTGCCAAAAAAGCACCTTCCTTTGGCACCTGTGTAAAGCTAATTTGACCCTTTAGAGAAACCGAACAGAGAAATAGTATTAAAATTGTTAGCCTGAATAGTTGATTCATAGGAGGCTTTATTAAGTTAAGACCATGCGCATAGAACCAGAAAATATTTGGTCTTTGAAATGTGAGATTTGGAGATATTTTGATATACCGAAAGTATGAAAAAAAGCCATAGGAAGCAAATAGTTTTACTTGCCTCTCGCTTGGAACTTAACCCTTTAAAACCACTTTTTAAAGTCAGCAGGTTTTAGGCTTTTATGCCAGTGGTGGTATAAGCCATTGATTTGGGTTCTGGCGGGGCAGATGCCTTTGCGGTAAAAGGCAAAGAACAAATCCCAATCTTCTTTCCCCCATTGGGTATATGCTTCCTTGTAGGTTCCAGCATTTTTAAAATCGCTTTTTAAGGCTGCAAATAGTCCAGTTCCTTCGGTAAACCAGCGCCAGTCGTCAGAGGCTTGTTCTTTTTGCCATTGGCATATAGGGAACCAAGCCCTCCCTTTCCTTACGTTCTGCTGCGCACGGGCGTATAGGTCTTGGGGCACACTCATGTCAGCATCCATGGCCATTATAAAGTCTCCTTGGCTTTGCGCAATGGCCTGGTTAAATACTTTAGCCCTGGAAAAAGGTTGTATGCTTTGTTTAATAATGCAGGTATGAGGCCATCGTTTTTGTATTTCAGAGACCAAGTAATCAAAATCATCGCTGCCACAATCCACCAAAGAAAGGGCCAATTGATGCGCCTGATCTGTTTTAAGTAAACTGGGAATAAGCCCATGAAGTATATTTTGACTGCGGTTATATGCTCCCACACAGATCCATAATTTTTCTTGGGGTTTGGGCAAAAAAAGCTTTCGGGAAAGGCCCTTTAGATCGGTAAGTAGGGTATGGCAACCCACGATTTTTCGTTGAGGGCTCTTCACTAAAAACCAAGCCGCATGCCGTATGTTTTTCCCTATACTCACAGTTAACTAGCTTCTTGCTTTAAATGTTGCATATTTACCATAGTGGTATATACGCCACCTTTTCCAATCAGCTCTTGATGGGTTCCTTTTTCTACAATATTTCCGCTTTGCAAAACCACAATGGCATCGGCATTTTTAATGGTGCTCAAGCGATGTGCAATAACCACCGCCGTTCGGCCGGCGAGTAGGCGATCCAAGGCTTCTTGAACCAAGGTTTCATTGCCGCTATCCAAAGAGCTGGTGGCTTCGTCAAGAATGAGTATCTCTGGGTTGGCTAACATGGCTCGTGCAATGGCCACGCGCTGTTTTTGGCCGCCGCTTAATTTTACGCCCCTATCTCCAACCAAGGTGTCATATCCTTCGGTAAATTGATGAACAAACTCTTCTACATGGGCTTGCTTTGCGGCTTCCATTACCTCCTCTTTGGAGGCGCTTGGCTTGCCGTAAGCGATATTATCGTAAATGCTTCCTCCAAATAGCATAACCTCTTGGGGAACCAGCGCCATGCTGCTTCGCCAGGCCTTTAAATCCAGGGAATCCAAGTCTTGGCCATCTACTTTTATATGTCCCTGACTGGGCTTGTAAAAACGGTAAAGCATATTTACCAGGGTGCTTTTTCCTGATCCGCTATGCCCAACAATAGCCACTGTTTGTCCTTTGGTGATTTCAAAATTTATGCGTTGCAATACCTGCACATCCTTGCGGCTGGGATAGGTAAAATCTACATTCTCAAATACAACAGATTTCTTTAATGTATATGTCTTGGCTTTTAGATTGAATGTCTCTCCTTCTGAATCAATGAGCTCCAATACGCGGTCTACTGCACCAATGGTTTTTTGCAGTTGTATGAACACTTCGGCCAGGCCTCCAATGCCTCCGCCCACAAAACCGGTGAGTAGCATAAACTGAATGAGTTCTCCCATGCCCATATCGCCTTTTTGTACAAAACCTAAACCTAGGAAAATAAGAAATACAATACTCCCAAAAAGACAGATAATAATGAAGGAGCTAAAGGCGCCTCTCAAGTACCCACGGTATACACTTTCTTTTTTGAGCTCAAGAGCACTTTCGGCAAAGCGATCCAACTCATAATTTTCGTTAGCAAAGGCTTTCACGTTTTGCACCCCGCTCAAGGTTTCTTCAACAACCACATTGTTGCTTGCCACCAAGTCTTGCACTTTTCTGGATACTTTGCGAATAAATCGACCAAAAAACAAGGATATGATGACCACTACAGGTACTGTAGCTAGCATATATAAGGCTAGTTTTGGGGACACAATAAATATATAAACCCCTCCGCCAATAATGGTTAACAATTGCCTCAGAAATTGTGCGATATTGGTGGTGTATGCGTCTTGAATTTGAGAAATGTCCGCACTAAAACGACTGAGTAAATCTCCCGTTCTTTGGCTATGAAAAAACTGCATTTTCTGAAAAATAACCGATTTATACAATCGGTTACGCAGTTGATATACCAAGTTTTCGGTAACTTTTACATAAAGAATAATTCGTAAAAAAGAGAACAGCGCTTGTGCCAAAAAAAGATACACAAAGCCCATGGCTACTTTCTTTACCGTTTCTGGTGTTACATTGTTCTTGACATTGGTTCCACTTAAACTTAAGCTGCCGTCTACCAAATCTCCAAGGAGCTTGGGAAACATAATAAGAGTTACCGCAGTAAAGGCTAAGCATAAGGTTCCCAGTCCGAATAACCAGCGGTCTTTGGAGCTTACAAATTTTAGTAAACTTAAGCTGCGCTTTAGCCCATCTTTACTCAGTTTTGCTTTTGGAATATCTCTATTCTCTCGTGCCATGGCTGCAAATTAATACTACGGTTTGCAACATGTGGTAATTATCTGTTTAAATGTTGGTGTCAAAGGATGAACGATTTCGCCTGCTTTGCGGACGGGTCTGAGTATCTCCTGTATTTATAATGTGCTGCTCTCAAAAAGAAATGTTAGCCTAATTATAAACCTAAAATAGGGTATGTTTTAACATGTAAATAGGGTTCTTCAACAGGATTAAACTTACCGAAGAAGTAGGCGACGGAATCCAATTCTGATCCTTCAAAATCTAAGATCCACGAGCTATTTGCGTGGGTTTTTATGATATGATTAATATAGGCGTGCATCACATCTTTTTTTCTTCCTGCTTCTGTAGGTGCGGCACAAAAATTATGCATGCGATTCCCAGAGCAGAGGAGCAAGCCCATTCCAAGAAAAACATCATCTTCCCAAAAAGTAGTATGCATCAGTTTCCCTTTTTCATGGGCGATTTCGCATGCTTTTTTTAGTTGCGTGTAATGCCAATCTGAAATGCCCTGATTTAAAGAGCCATACACTTTTTTATACAGCTCTATGGATGCTGAAATATCGTCGCCTTTCTTAAAAACGACATCCTCTGTTTTACGCAGGTTTTTCTTAGCATCTTTTGAAAATTGCTGAAATAAAACCTCATAAGGTTGGTCCAAGTATAGCATCATATTCCTGCGTGGAATAGCAGATTTATGCAAGCCAAAATGAGCGTTTATGAAAAATTCGGCTAGAACAAATTTTGCTGGAATAGCCGCCAAAAACTGTTGGGTTAGTTCGGTGTTTTGCACTCTACTAAACACCCCTAATTGCTGGATAAAACGGGGCTGATAGACATAATTTAACCCGTATTTTTTCTTGTGAGGGAGGGGCATGACCGCTTCGTAATCTCCTAAAATAAGGGCATCCCAGGGGCTACACATTTGGTCCAAATACCAGGTATATGCATAGGCAATACTAACTACAGATTCTGAAATAAGTCCATTCCACCGATCCTCATCAATATTTTGCCGTTTTATGTATTTTAGATTACTCAATGGCCTTGGCAAAAATACGATCCCATCCTTTCCATGCACCATAACCGCTGGCAGATTCATTGTGAAACAAGGTGATAAAAGGAATTTTTAATTGTTTGGCCTCTGTTTTAAAGGCTTCAATGTGTTTTTCGGTTTCTTCTAAACTTAGGTTTAGGGTGTTTTTGAGTACCACATCCATGGCACAAAAGGGGTGAATTCTTAAGGGCTTCGCTTTATTTGAGTGGAGGCAGAACCAATTAAAGCTACAAGCCGTTCCGGCTCTGTATCCCGTATCGTCTGAAAATCCCATGGTATAATCATCAGTTATTCCCATTCGTATTAAGTGATTATAGGTTGCGTTTTCTCCAAATTGCAGTTTTAGATAATGCTGCCTGCTGTGTTTTATCGTCGTGCAAGAAATCGCATCGAGATTCTTTTTTTCTTTCTGCCATTTTTCGGGATAATCATTTCCTAAATAGGAAGGGTGTAAGCCTATTTTACAGGCATGCTGAACATTTTTTATTAATGCTTGCATGGGTGGGTATTTGTGCGAAATGTTTTTGTCGTACATGCCATATTCACCGATCAAAAAAAACACGCGTGATTTGGGCTTCTTGCTCAAACCTTCCCTTAATATTGATCCAAAAGCAAAAGGATCTTCATGCGGCCGATTAAGAAAAAGATGTTTTAAATGAGCGAGTTTGTTGGTCGATTTCCACCAGGAAGTCCAGCGCCTTAGAAAGAATTTTCCAGCATACATGAAAGCCATATCAATATCTAAGGTGGGTGTATTTTGATATTCAGTTTTCTTATCCAGTTCTAATATCTGTCCAGCCGCACTTAATGCATAATCTAGATAGGGTTTTCTATATATTTTTTCTTCCTCAATTATTTGATTTTTGGCTAAAAAACGACCGTGTTTGTCCGTCTCAAATTTTTGGTATTCCTCGTACCTGCTCAAACACCAAAAAATCATAGCAAACGGATCAAATCCAAGCTTGGTGTCTTGCGGATAAAAGACGAGATGCCCATTCCTAAAATGATAGCTTGGCTTATAGTCATCAATGATGCCAATGGTCCATATTTCTGCAGATGGCTTTACTTGCCAGCCTGGTAAATCTTTATTGGAGTAGTTTATTTTAAGGCCTACGGAGTTCTTGTACTCATCTACATCATTGGTTAAAGTATACTCAGTATCAAAGAAATCTTTGCAAAAATAGCCCACTGAGAATATGAACCTTTCTGTTCTGTTTTCAGTAAAAATGATGAGCATACAGGGATAAATGATTATTTTTGTGCAAAATAATGAAAGTCGCACTAATTACAGGTATAACCGGTCAAGATGGAGCATATTTAGCCGAATTTCTTTTGAAGAAAGGGTATGAAGTTCATGGCTTAAAGCGCAGAAGTTCACTATTTAACACGGATCGAATTGATCATATTTATGAAGATCCACACATTCCCAGCGCGAAGTTAAAGCTGCATTATGGAGACTTAACGGATTCGACTAATTTGATACGTATAGTACAAGAAGTACAGCCAGACGAGATTTATAATTTGGCAGCTCAAAGCCATGTGGCTGTGAGTTTTGAGACCCCGGAGTATACGGCCAACTCGGACGCTTTAGGAACACTTCGGATTTTAGAAGCCGTTCGTATTCTTGGTTTGGCAAAAAAGACAAGGGTATATCAAGCTAGCACAAGTGAATTATATGGTTTGGTACAGGCGGTACCTCAAACGGAAACGACGCCCTTTTATCCAAGAAGCCCTTATGCGGCGGCTAAAATGTATGCCTACTGGATTACGGTAAACTACCGCGAAGCTTATGGCATGTATGCCTGTAATGGAATTTTATTTAACCATGAGAGTCCCATACGAGGAGAAACGTTTGTTACTCGAAAAATTACGAGAGCAGCGGCAAGAATAGCTCTTGGCTTGCAAGATAAATGTTACCTAGGGAATCTAAATAGTCAGAGAGATTGGGGACATGCCAAGGATTATATTGAAGCCATGTACCTTATGCTACAGCAGGACGAAGCTGAGGATTTTGTGATTGCAACGGGAACCACCACACCCATTAGAGATTTTGTGAGTATGGCTTTTGCAGAGATGGGTTGCACCATCGATTTTACAGGAGAAGGGGAACAAGAGATTGGAACAATATCTCATGTAGATGAATCTGTTTTTGAGCGCTTGACTGGCAATAAATCAAAAAATCTAGTAGGTAAAGAAGTTATAAATGTAGATCCAAAATATTTTAGACCTACAGAGGTGGACCTTTTAATTGGGGATGCAAAAAAAGCCAAGGAAAAATTGGGTTGGGAACCAAAATATCAACTCAAAGACCTAGTAGCCGATATGATGCAGAGCGATTTAAAGTTGATGCAAAAGGAAAACTATCTCAAAGACGGAGGGTATTACACTAAAAACTATTTTGAATAAACTACCTAATTCTTGGGAAGAAAGAGACCAGGCCTTGCATAGGAAATATACCTTTTCCTCCTTCAAATTGGCCTTGAGTTTCATGAACGAATGTGTTGATTCGATTGATTCGCTTAACCATCATCCAGAGTGGTCCAACAGCTACAACAAAGTATATGTAATATTAAAAACGCATGATGCTGGGAATGTTGTAACAGATAAGGATTATGCCTTGGCTGCTATTCTTGAGGATATCTACTTAGCAAGGTTTTAGAGCATATAAATTCTAGCTACATTAAATAAAACAGCCCAGTATCCATGGGGGAGCTTTGCGAGTTTAAGCTAAATATTTTGGTCGAATACGCATTGCTTTGGGTAACAAATGTCCGTTTGATACACAAAACATAAAGACTGTTAAACTCGGACTCATTTTGAGTAATCGAAAGGCTTGATATAATAAAATGGCACGTTCTTCTTGGTTTTGGAGCACTTCAAATACGGTTTTTATTTCATGCAACACCTGTTTGGGATTATTTGAAACATCGCCTCGCATAAAACGGAACAAACATTCAAAACTTTCGCTAAGCCCTTTTTTACTCATCTCACGATTCCAAATGGACAGCAACTTGCTCTGTTGCTTATATTGTTTTGATTTTAGTTTAATGGCTTTATTTGATTGATAATAGCTGCATAAATACGCGGGTATTATTTGCAGCTCTAGTGTTGTTCGATTTTCTATTAACCAATGATAATCTTCCATATAATCATAGTCGGAATGATAGGTGGGTTGCACTGATTTTTTGATCATTAAACTGGATTGAATAAAGGGGTTTCTAAAACCAATCCATGCTTGCAGTGCTCTATTTCCGCAGGGCCATTTGACTTTTTTAATGGAGCTACTTCCTCGGATGTTGGCATAAGTTCCTAGCACATCAATTTCTGGATAAGCTTCCATAAATTCAGTTTGCAACTCCATGCGACTGGGCATGGCAATGTCATCGGCATCTAACCAGGCGATATATTTCCCTTGAGCTTTTGAAACTAAAAAATTGCGTGCTTTTGAAATTCCTTTTTGGTCGCTGTAAAACACCTGTATTCGAGCATCGGAAAATCCATCTAGTATCTTTTGGGTTTGGTCTTTAGATGCATTGTTAAGAACCAGTATTTCTATGTTTTCGTAGGTTTGATTTAGGCATGAATGAAGTGCCGTAGAAATGGTTTTTTCGGCATTGTGGGCAGGAATTAGTATACTAACCAAAGGCTCAATCATGGATGAATTGTTGAAAGGGTTTTAAAAATAAATGAGTGTTATTGGTAGAATATTTTTCTAGCGCATCATAATCAATGTGTTTTAGATCAGTGATTAACACCTGTAAAATCTCTTCAATAGAATCTACTAAGTACCCATTTCCCATTTTTACCAGAGGTTCGATGCCTCCTTTGTTAAGGGTTATAACTGGTGTGCCAAGCAGCATGCTTTCGTGCACCAACCGGGGCCAACCTTCATTTACTCGGTTCATTACAACCGTTGCATGTGCCATCGCCATTTGTTTGTGAAAGGCTTCTTGATGTTCGAAATATGAAATGGGGAAGTTTGGATGACTTTTTTCCTGATTACTCGAAAAATAGAAGGCATACCCTTTTTGTTTTAGGGCATGCATAAGGATAAGGTAGGATTTTTTATCAATTTTATCAGACCATTGACCTAGATGAATGAGTCCCGGGCTTTTTTTGGCAATTCCTCTAAAAAAAATAAGCTTTTCAATGTCAAAAAAATTGGGAAAAACGAGGCTTTGTTTTTCCAGAGCAAATTTTTGATTGAAGTAGTTTTTCCAATAATCTGAAATACATACCAATCGAAAACGAGGGCCTCTTTTTTTTGGAGCGTGGTCGAGAAAAGCGTTCAGTAATTGGTAGAAAATAGGGCGCTTCCCATCATTCTCATCATGGTTATGAAGAACCAATAGGATTTTGGTATTCGAAAAAATAGTTCTTAGGTAAACGGGCCATGCTAAGCGAGACACCGTTACAATAATATCTGCTTTGGATGAAAAAAAGGCTTTACAAAAAAGGATGACCCATTGCATTGGTCCTTTAAACTGCTTACGAAAACGAATTTCTTGATAGCTTAGATTCTCAGATTGTGCTAAGGTTTTGGATAAAAATTGCTCATGATTATACCCTCCTGTTTCATAAGCACCGTTTGATATGTAGAGGAGTTTTGGCAAAGATTAAATTACTGGTGATTTTTTAAAAAATCATGATAAGCCAGAGCTATTCCCTCTTTGAGGCTCACCTTTGGTTTCCATCCAAGCTCAAACATGCGTTGGCTATCCATAAGTTTTTTAGGAGTTCCGTTAGGTTTACTTGAATCGAATTTCATTTGTCCGGTATAGCCAATTACATTTTTTACGGCGTATGCCAGGTCTTTTATGCTAATGTCAGAACCGTATCCCACGTTTACAAATTGTTTTTCATTGTAATTTTTAAGCAGGTAAACCAGCGCTTCTGCCAAATCATCGGCATACAAAAATTCGCGTTCTGGACTTCCATCTCCCCAAATCATTACAGCATCGGCATTATTTACTTTGGCCTCGTGAAATTTTCGGATTAGTGCGGGCAGTACATGAGAATTTTCCGGGTGATAATTATCATTGATGCCATAAAGGTTTGTAGGCATTGCACTTATAAAGTTGCATCCGTATTGGTCTCGATAGGCTTCACACATTTTTATTCCTGTAATTTTCGCAATAGCATAGGGCTCATTGGTGGGTTCCAATGGTCCGGTGAGTAGATAATCTTCCTTTAAGGGTTGTGGAGCCATTTTGGGATAGATGCAACTGCTCCCTAGAAAGAGGAGTTTCTTTACCTTATGCATATAGGCCTGATGAATAATATTGTTCTGAATGGCTAAATTATCATGTAAAAATTCGGCGCGATAGGTGTTGTTGGCTAAAATACCGCCTACCTTGGCAGCGGCTAATACTACATATTCGGGCTTTTCTAGGGTATAAAAGTCCGCCACCGCTTGCTGGTTTCGTAAATCTAACTCTTTTGAGGTTTTGGTAATAATATTGGTGAACCCTTGATTTTGCAGGCACCTTACAATTCCGCTACCCACCATTCCTCGATGTCCGGCAATGTAAATCTTTGATGATTTTTCCACTGGGGCAAATTTAGAGAAAATAATTGCTTTCATAGATTTAATGATTGCCAAGTATTGCGCCAATGGGCTCAAAGAAAAACTGACGTAAAAAAGAAACCCTGCCGAACTATCTTTGAACTCTTGAACTATTTCTCGCATTTCTATTTTGATGGAACCGATGACATCGATTATAATTTTGGTCTACTCTTGCCCGATTTTGTAAGAAACTTTATTCCAAAACAGAAATATGTTTTGAACACTAAAAAGTCAGATGCGATAAGTTTAGGCGCTCAGCAGCATTTTAAGAGAGATCATGTATTTCATATGAGCCAGGTTTTTGAGGAAATGCAGGAGAAAATGAAACCTTATGTGGTGGGTGCGTTTGCGCGAATGAAAGTGAATCGCTCCTTCTTTGTGAATCATATTTTATGTGAAATGATGATTGATCGAGCCTTGATAAAAGAAAATCCAACCAAAATAGATGAAATGTATCGACAATTGAATCTAGTAACAGATAAAAATAGAGGCTTGTGGGTATCGGAGCACCAACCAAGTCATCTCATAGACTTTTTACGGCGGTTGGAGCGTTTTAATGAATTGAAATACATAAAAAGATATGTTGAGGATCAGGCTATGGCCTACTCTATAAATCGAGTGTGCATGTATGTAAAGGTCTGTAACGAATGGAGTTTAGAACAAAGCCAAGAGTTTTTAAAGATTATTAAACCAGTAGAATCTATTATTTTTGAAAGAATTTCAGATTTAAAAACCGAAATGAGCCTATGATCAGAAGAAGTTTATTGTTTATACTAACGATAAGTAATTTGTTTAGCCACTATTTGGAAGCACAAGGCAAGCGGAAGTATGTAAATGAATTTATGTATACAGGAGTAGGAGGACGTCAAATGGCTATGGGTAAGACCGGAGTGGCTAGCACCAATGATGTATATGGCACCTACTGGAATCCGGTGGCTTTAACAGATATTGAAGATAATTTACAGTTTGGATTTATGCATAATTTCTATTTCCAAAATTTAGCTAATTTCGATTACATTGGCCTTTCCGGAAAGGGGAAAAATGGGAGTGCTTTTGGCTTTTCTATCCTTCGATTTGGGGTAGATAAAATCTTAAATACCTTAGATCTAATTCGAAATGGTCAGGTAGATTATCAGAGGGTTTCAGAGTTCTCAGCGGTGGATTATGCCTTTATGCCAAGCTATGCTCATGCATCACGCTTGCGTAGCAATACTCGTTTAAAAATAGGCTGGGGTGTTACTGGTAAAATAATCCGTAGGCGGGTTGGTCCTTTTGCTAGTAGTTGGGGATTTGGAGCAGATGCAGCCTTGCGAATTAAGGATGATGAAGGGCGTTTTGGATTTACTCTTCTTGCCAGAGATATAACCACTACGGTTAACAATTGGGCATTTAATTTCACGGACAATCAAAGAGATGTATACAGCCAAACGGGGGAAACGCTCCCCGTAAATTCATTAGAAGTAGCTACTCCACGTTTTATTGCAGGAGGTTTTTATACGTTCGAAAGTGGAAATTTTAGGCTTACTCCCGAATTAAACCTGGAGTTTACTTCCGATGGAAAACGAAACACACTAATTAGCTCTAATTTTTTAAGCATGGATCCTCGCCTAGGGATTGAGGCAGGCTTGAAAGATGATGTAAAAGGGTTTGAAGCGATGTTGCGGGCAGGAGTATATAATGCTCAACGCCAGGTAAACAGCCAAGGAAAAAGAGCGCTCACCCTCACGCCAAGTGTGGGTGTAGGTATAAAATTTGATGATTTGAGAATAGATTATGCTTTGGCCGGATTGGGTGAAAGCGGAATAGGCTTGTATAGCAACATTATATCCGTTGCTATTGGGATAAACAAAGAAAAAAAATAGATTTTGACGAATACTCATCACAGTGGTTTTGTAAGCATTATTGGAAAACCAAACGTAGGTAAAAGCACATTGTATAATGCTCTGATGCGAACCAAACTTTCAATTACAAATCCCAAAGCGCAAACGACCAGGCATCGTATTTTGGGAATTGATACGGGCGATAACTATCAAATCGTATATAGCGATACACCCGGAATTCTTAAACAGGTAAGCTATAAGCTGCACGATAGAATGATGGGTTTTGTCAAACAAGCCTTTGATGATAGCGATGTGCTAGTTCTTATTATAGATGCAAACAGGCCAGATGAACCCGAAGAGTTCAAGAAAAATTTTCTTGGATCTAAAGCAAAAAAGATTGTTTGCATTAATAAAATGGACTTGGTGGAAGAATCAGAACTTGCAGATCTTATGGAGCACTTTAAAACGGAATATCCGGCAGATGTATATCTAAGCATTAGTGCCACGGAAAATTTTCAAGTGGATCTCTTAAGAGAAACAATCATTACGTTTTTACCAGAAGGTCCTGCTTATTATCCTGCGGATCAGGTTACGGATAAATCAGAACGGTTTTTTGTGAACGAGACGATAAGAAACCATGCCTTGCGCTTATACCAAGATGAGGTCCCGTACTCCATCGAGGTAGTGACAAATTCATTTAAAGAAGAACCAAAAATTATTCGAATTTATTCAGAAATAATTACGGAACGCGACAGTCAAAAGGTTATTATTTTAGGAAAAGGCGGCATGAAAATTAAACGATTGGGAACCGATTCTCGGAAAGATCTGGAAAAATTATTTGATAAAAAGGTCTATCTAAATCTGTTTGTAAAATCTCGGAAAGAGTGGCGCAACAATGATAAAATGTTAAATAGCATGGGCTATGACGCAGATTAAATAAAGCCCAATTAATGGGCTAATTGGAATTCATCTGTTTATCCAACAATTCCAAACCTTCCTCAAAACTATGTGGATGATATCCCAAATCTCTTTGAGCTTTGCTTATATCTAATCCGGTTATTGGAGGCCGTTTGGCTACTTGATTTAAATTGTGACTGCTAGATACAGAAACATTTTCCATGGATAAGTCGTAGTGTTTGGATACGCGTTCAACCAGTTCATAAATATTCATGTAGTCTTTGCCACAAATATGATAGATCCCCTCTTTTCCATTGTCGGCGACTAAGTAGCACCCCATGGCTAAATCTTCGGCCAATGTGGGTGTTCTAAACTGATCATTAACCACAGCTATTTTTTGTTTTTTCTCTAAGGCTCCTTTGGCCCATAGCACAATATTACTTCGGCTCATGTCGGCGACGATGCCGTAGACCAGTACAGTGCGAATAATGGAGAATTTTTTTGAATTTTTTTGAATGTATTGTTCTGCCAGTAGCTTTGAGTTTCCATAGAAACTCAAAGGGTTCGGTTGATCTAATTCAGTATACATGGATTTGGTTCCATCAAAAATAAAGTCAGTAGAAAGATGAATAAAGTGAGACCCAACTCGATTACAGGCATCCACCAAACGCTCAACGGAACGAACATTTAAATTAAGACAGCCTTCTTGTTCCGATTCACATAAATCCACATTAGTCATGGCTGCTGTATTTATAACAACATCCGGTT
>ERZ1048872.1074-NODE-1074-length-24700-cov-10.191236_pt1 | contig 24700 bp, 18 predicted proteins | sample MGYA00383100_ERZ1048872 | MGnify/ENA primary metagenome ERZ1048872 (study PRJEB29581, sample SAMEA5548370) | metagenome | biome: marine; feature: coastal; material: water | depth 50 m | study: Short-term variability in the microbial, nano- and picoplankton...
ACTACTTCAGAAGGAAACTATGCCGAAGAGCTATATAAATCTACCTTAGGTGTAAGCCGAAATGGCGTGATATCAGAATATGGCTCAGGCAATGAGTTGATTTTATTCAATAAAATTAAAAATTAACAGCGCTATAACTGTAGTGAAAAAAATAGCTCCTAAAGTAGCCGATGTGGGAAATTTGCCTACGTAAATAATAAAGCTTCATAGCATTAGTTCATTGCCGACATTGACGCTTTAAAAACTAAAGAACACTTTGTTAAGATACGATAGCTGACGTTAACCTTGGTTTATCTAGCGACAAGAGTTCTGATAAAGAGGTCATTAGTTATTGCTCACTGGCAGGCTCAAAAGTGCCAATAACTCATCGACATTTCGAAAGCTAAGTGTAAACAATGGTAAAGCCAAACTGTGTGACTAATGACTTGAGGTGGGTTACGATAACTTATCAGTACCCATTTACCGTTCCAACGTTCACCTCAATAACCCTGAACCCATCAAAATCAGGCCCTGTTCAATAAATCAGATATGTCGTTTATTCTACTTACACCCACACGGTACTTAGAAAGGAAAATGAATCGATAGCACAATGAATACTGAAGCTAGTAGCAGGATTTTTATCATTAAAGGCACGATAAATCGTAACCAAGCGATGTAAGGTACTCTGCCTAATGCTAGCCCCCCCATAAGAAGAGCACTTGTTGGCACAAACATATTAGTAAAGCCATCACCAAACTGAAATGCAAGTACCGCAGTTTGCTGTGGGACTCCTGTTAATGTAGCAAGAGGTGACATGATTGGCATGGTCACAAATGCTTGACCAGAGCCCGAAGGAATAAATAAATTACACAGCGATTGCACAAGTAACATCCCAATACCTGATACCTCAGCTGGAACACCTTGCAGTAATTTCGCAACACTGTTTACAATACTATCTAGAATTTGTCCATCAGTCATAACGACTGATATCGTACGTGCAAATCCTACAATTAAGGCTGCGCCAATCATAATACTTGCGCCCTTGAGAAAGGCTTCACTGGTGTTTGTCGCCCCTAGGCGTCCTACGGTTGCTGCTGCAATGCCAATCCCCAGAAATACGGTATTTAGCTCGGTAATATACCAGCCATATTTAGAGGCCCCCCAAACAAAGAGAACGATTCCAGCCATGAAAATGATGAGTATTACTATTCTTGTAAAATTCATTTGGGTATCATCAGGTGGCGAAAAGCCATCATCATAATTAACGTCGGCAACTAGACTTTGACTGGGATCGGCTTTAACTCGCATGGCATAACGATAGGTATGATGAAACCCCAGCGCCAAGAAAGCCAACATCATTACAGCACGAATTTCCCAGCCAGAAGTTAATGGCACACCAGCAATATTTTGGGCAATTAATACATTAAAAGGGTTTATGCCTGCACAGCCCCATCCTATGCCATAAGGAATCCAAACCATCGCCATTGCGACCATCGCATCCATTTTCATCACGAGAGCCATAGACACAAGAATAGGTATTAGTGGAACATATTCTTCACCCATACCAATGGTAAATGAGCCAAGACCGAACATAGCAAAACAGCCCAGTATTAATATACTTGGGCTGTGTCCAATCTTGTTAACAGCTGTCATTAATGCTGCATCTATGGCACCAGTTTTTCGCACTACTTCAATCACGCCACCGACGATAAAGATTAAAAATATAATGTCTTGTGAAGTAGCCATTCCCTTCGTAATAGCATCGAGAAAATACCATAAAGGTAGGCTTACTTGTTTGTCTTTTGGCAGTATTTCAAAGGTTCCAGCGACCACTATTTCGCGACTAGGATTATCTGCGAATGGCTCTCGCTCAAAACTGCCTTGGGGAATAACATACGATAATAATTGAGCAAAAATAATGAAAGAAAAAATCAGGACCAAAGAATCAATTTTAATACCTGTAGATTTCATAGCTATTCCAGTGATTGTACTTAAATTATAGTTATTAAAGTGTATAGGCAGAATAGGAATATAGAAAGAATAATCGCTATGCCTGCTCTGATAAATGAATAACAGGCTGTACTTGGACTGCTATCATGAAGCTAAACTGGCTATTCAAGTAAGAATTTACGGGGAAGTTCGGGGAAGTTCACTGTACTTTATTACCATATAACAACTAAAAAAACCTATTTAATCTGCCGTTGAAAACGTCAGCTTTTGGCTAAATACAGTCATATGGTAATTATTAATAGTTATGTCTACAATGTTAAGGTTTTTAGATATCAGCCAGTGCACAAAATCTATCACCAGCCCATCATAGGAAGGCTGATGTCTAAAAGGCTCACAATGAAGAAACCGCGGGAAGTTAACTCGGTGTTATGGGGATTGCTTGATAACCTTTTGGTCTTGATAGGTAAAATTCTGTGTCGGTACTAATTTACGTTACGTTAATGTGCTTTTCACTGTGATATTTTCCTCTCATACTACTTTATTTTAGTCTAGATCCGATAAGTTTGAGCAAACCGAACAAGACTAGCCCTTATCAATCATTGCTGATAACTTAACCTTTACCTATCTGTCCCCATTAATTCAGTAATACAGGCGGTGCTCGCGGTAAATATAAATGAGGTAACACTTCTGTCACTTCCATGGCAGCACCACAACATGGGTAAACAATGGTCGGTGTTAGCTCATGAGATTTTGTCTCATCCATTTTTTCTTCATCGGGTTGTACTATAGGCGCTTTAACGTTCAGTAGTTGTCGTGCTTTATCCAAATTCTTCTTACGACCTGTATTTGCAGTCAAACCGTAATGACAAATACGGTGAAAACCACTCGGCAGAACATGCAGTAAGAAGCGCCTAATAAACTCATCATGTGTCAGCGTCATAGTGCGGTGTCGATTCTGCTCCTTTACACGATAATTCTTCCACTTAAAACTCACCGTTTGCTTATCCATTGCAACCAAACGAGAATGCGCAATCGCAACGCGATGGGTATATCTCGATAGATAAGCCAATACCGCTTGTGGCCCTGCAAAAGGTCGTTTGGCATAAACGACCCAACCCACTTTACGTTGATTATTGAGCCACACCAAAAAAGGAGCTTCCTCCTCAATAGATAAGCAATCACCAAAGAACAGTAATTTATTTTGCGCATACGCTTCTCGTAATCCCTCAAGGTATAGTCGTCGAAACAAACGTGATAACACCCGCACAGGTAAAAAGAATCCCGTTTTACATGACACCCATTTGTTACCATCAAGTGATAAACCTCCACCGGGTATGATCCCATGCACATGGGGGGTGATGGGTCATGGCGCTCCCCCACGTATGCAAGACAAAGGTAACGCCTAAATGCGCACCTAAGTGCTTGGTATCTGCGCCAATGGTTAGCAGTGTTTTTGCCGCTGTTTTAAGTAACAAACCATACATCACTGACTTGTTGTAATACGCTAATTCACTTATAGGTTGTGGCAAGGTGAAGACAACATGATAGTAATCGACAGGCAGTAATTCAGTTTGCCGTGCGGCTAACCAGCGTTTCGCGGCACTAGCTTGGCACTTTGGACAATGTCGATTGCGACAAGAGTTATAAGCAATTTGACTATGCTGACATGCAGGACAATGCAAAACATGACCACCGAGCACTTCACTACGGCAATGCTCAACGCCCGACATCACTTTGAGTTGTTCTAAACTGACATGACCTGCATGCGACTCACGCCAATGTTGGCCGTGTGCTCGAAAAACATCAGCCACTTCCAGTGTTGGGCGAGGCATGAGTGATTCACTTCATGCCCTTAACCTTCTTTTTTTTAGGCGTGTTGGCATCTAATGGGCTGATAACTTCCTTGAGCAAGTCTGTTGCTACCTGCGTATAACGCGCTGTGGTATCCAATTGCGCATGACCCAATAATACTTGAATGACACGAATGTCAATTTTAGCTTCGAGTAAATGGGTCGCAAAGCTGTGACGTAACGTGTGCATCGATACATTCTTGTCAATATCAGCGGCTTTAGCTATTTGCTTACACACTCGACTGAGGTGACGAGCTGTCATATGTTCAATAGGGGTTAATCCAGGAAATAACCAGCCGCCCACAAACATTTGTCCCTGTTGATTAGCAAAACGCCACCAATCTCTTAAATGCTCAAGTAGTACAGGTGATAACATCGCGTATCGGTCACGACTACCTTTACCTTGTTCAACACGAATGGTCATGCGTTTACTGTCGATATCACTGACCTTTAACGAAACGACTTCACTGACTCGCAAACCTGCACCATAGGCCACAGCTAAAGCTGCTTTGAATTTAGGGTGAGTTGTGCAGTTCATAAAGCATTTAGCTTCCTCTAAACTCAATACCACGGGTGACTTACGTGCAACTGTCACAAGACAAAGCCGTGCAACCACCTCCTGTTTATCTGGGTTATCTGAAAGAAAAACTTTAATGCGGTCAGCGTGGCGAGTTTACGCATCGTCATGTCTTCGTTAAACCGTTTGCGTAGTGGTGCTGAAAAGTATGGGCTGATGTTCATGGGGTATTCTCCAATCTAAGATGAGGCGACATGCCTCAAGACTTAGAGTAGGAAAAAATGAATGTGTTATAGGGGAAGACGGTGCTTGCCAAACACACCATTACCGCGCGAGCGGTTTAGTTCAATGTCGGAACTTCTGCAATTAACGACAAGACTTTCAACAACCGCTTTGTTGGCTTAATTGCCAGTCAGGATGAGGAAGATTAGATTAGAGCTGATGCTTCTAAGCCTCCTGCAAGCTCATTATAGTCTCTCACCAATAAAGTCAATCGACTTTAACAATGAATTATCAATTGACTCTTCCGCATTTAATCTAAGTAATTTAATGTTTTCCAGAGAGTTCTCATTAATCGGCTCCATAGATGCGATTTGACTATTTAACAATTGTGGTGACATAAAATGCTCTCCCCTACCTGCCATGCGTTTGGTAATTAATGTCTGATCCGCTTCGAGTAAAACCCCCACAGCATGATGATACGAGTCAAAAATTAACTGTCTGTGCTGCAGCTTTAATCCAGAGTAAGCCAATACACAACTTTTATTTTGCAATTCAAATCGATGTAGCTGTTTACAAATACGCTCTATCCAAGGCGCTCTTTGTTCGTCCGTTAAAGGGACCCCTGCTGACATTTGTTTAATTGCATCTTCGCTATGAAATGAGTCTGCATCCAAAAGAGTGAATTCAAGGTGATTGGCTATCGCTTGAGCTAGAGTCGTTTTTCCGCATCCAGACACCCCCATCACTACCACTAATATAGGTAGATGTTCATTTTTTTTCTCATTTTTTGATAACAATATTAACACCCCTTTTAAAATTGTTAGCGCAACCATTAGATTCACAAAAAGAAGACGAGCCACCCTATAAAATGGAGGGAAACACAAAGCTACAGTTGCAATAGAGCACATTGTCGCATAAAATGATTGCGCTAACAATTATACTTATCAAAAATATCAGTGATAACGCGAAGCAATAATTAAGGCTTGCTTTACATGCAAATGGCAATCGAAACTTTAACCAAGTAACTACAGAGAACTTATGCAAGATATTATATGCACCGCAAGTCCATTTTTTTTACTCAGCGTCGCAGCAATGTCTATAGTTGCACTTCTATTACTAATAATAACATTACGAGTTAATGCCTTTATCTCGCTAGTTTTAGTAAGTTTTTGCACCGCTATTATTGCTGGTATTCCAAGTGAAGAAGTTGTACCAACATTAACGCGTGGTTTTGGCGGTACGCTTGCCTATGTAGCCTTGTTAGTTGGACTTGGTGCCATGATAGGGAAACTACTAGAAGTTTCGGGTGGTGCTCAGGTTCTGGCAGATAAATTAATTAGTAAATTTGGTGCACAAAAAGCTCCCTTGGCTCTCGGCGTAGCCTCATTAATATTTGGCTTCCCTATATTTTTCGATGCTGGTTTAATTGTAATGATGCCAATAATTTTCAGTGTAGCTAAACGCTTCGGTGGCTCTTTACTCGTTTATGCACTGCCAGCTGCTGGCGCATTTGCAGTAATGCACGCGTTTGTGCCACCTCACCCAGGTCCAGTTGCTGCTGCAGGCTTTCTTAGCGCAGATATTGGTCTTTTGTTATTGGTAGGGTTACTGGTTGCGGCACCAACTTGGTACTTAGGCTCTTACTTATTTGGTGTATATTCTGGAAAAAAATTCAGCATTCCTCTGTCGAGTCCACTTTATACCACCGAGTTGAAGTCACAACCTGCTAAACTGCCCAAGTTTTCCACAGTAATGTCATTACTGCTGTTACCTATGTTACTCATTTTTCTAGATACTGGCCTCAACACACTAACTGCTGCCGGCATCATCGATGGTTCAAACCCACTTACGAGAGTTTTGAGGATGATTGGTAAAACCCCAATCGCGTTGCTGATCACCCTATTGGTTTGTTTGGCTGTTTTTGCAAAAGATTATGGAATGAAAGAATTAGATAGACTATGTAGTGAGTCGCTTGCACCGATATGTGGTGTAATTTTAATTACCGGTGCCGGAGGCATGTATGGCGGGGTTTTACGCTCTAGTGGCATTGGCGATGCCCTTGCTGGGATGCTTACGGACACCGGCATGCCTGTTATTGTGGCTGCATTTGTTATTGCTACTTGTCTTCGAGTTGCCCAAGGCTCAGCTACTGTAGCGCTTACCACCACTGCAGCACTCATATCCCCTTTGGTGGCCGCAACAGTAGGCCTATCAAAGCTTGACCTTTGCTTCATTGTTATTGCAATAGCAAGTGGTGCAACTGTGTTATCTCATTTTAACGATTCTGGATTCTGGCTGGTTAGTCGCTTACTTGGCATGGACGAAAAAACCACGTTAAGAACATGGACGGTTATGGAAACTCTATTAGGAACTATAGCCTTTATAATTGTGTTGGTGCTCAGTTGGATATTTTAGTCATTGAGACGAAATTATGTTAATGCTGTTATAGCGCAAAACTTTGCTATAACAGCATTGTTATTATTAACGATATTAACGTGTTGTTTGATAATATTGTCTTTTTATAGTTATGTGTTTTATAAACAGACTTTAATAACAAGTCGTAGAAATTATTAAAGCATAAATTTCAAAAATGAAGGTGTTGTATGCCCCGTACTCCAGCGAAGCAACAAAAAAACCAACGAGTAACATTAAAAGACGTTGCCAAACAAGCAGGCGTGAGCGCCATTACCGTTTCTAGAGTAGTAAATGACTATGCAGGTGTTCGTGAAAATGTCCGTGAAAAAGTAACAGCCGCTATTAGTGAGCTTGGCTACATTCCTAATCGCTCAGCCAGTACTTTAGCCTCGTCGCATTCCAAGTTAATTGGTGTTTTAATTCCGTCATTGTCTAATGTGGTGTTTAACGATGTATTACGTGGCATATACGACATTGCCGGGCCTGCTAATTATCAAGTGTTATTAGCCGACACTCATTATTCCCCAATAGAAGAAGAGCGTTCAATCCGCACCCTGCTCGGTCAATCCCCAGCAGGCTTAATTGTTACAGGCGGCGAACAAACCGATGCAGCCAAAGCGATGTTGAAAGCATCTACTGTACCCATTGTTCAAATAATGGATAAAGTTAAGTATCCAATTGACATCAATGTAGGATTTTCTCACTTTGAAGCCGGTGCAGCTGTTGCTCAGTCGTTACTGAAAAAGTCATACAAAAAAATTGGCTTTATTGGCGCTAGAATGGATCCTAGAACTTGCGAGCGTCTCGCAGGTTTTCAGTCAATTCTTTCTGCCGCTAGCTGCCTAGAGTTAAAACGGATCATTACCAGTCCACAACCTTCTTCGGTTGCCATGGGAGCTACCTTATTCAGAGAGTTAATGGCGGTTAGCCAAGGAGACTGCGATGCAGTTTTTTGTTGTAACGACGACTTAGCTATAGGTGCATTGCATGAATGTAAAAAAATGCACATTAGCGTACCGAACAAGTTTGGCATATGTGGATTCAACGATATTGAAATGTCAGCATACACAGAGCCATCACTGTCCAGTGTCAGCGTTAACCGGTATCAAATGGGTAGCAGAGCCATTGAACTTATACTCGACCGTTTAAATAACCAAACAGTGAGTGTTAACCCACAGAAAAAGATTATTGATACAGGATTTGAACTAATCATGCGTAAGTCAACACATTAGCAATAAATTGAATTATCAAACCAAATAGAAAACAGTCTAATCTACATTGAGAAATGATAAGCAAAGCCCTAATTACTTGCTGTCATTATTGACCTAATCAAGGTGTTATATGATTTTCAAACCAAATAAACTTAACAAACTGACATTAGTTACTGTGCTGTGTAGCAGTTTATTAGTAGTTTCCTGTACTAATAACACGGCCTCTCAAACACCAGGTAGTAAGACTTCTAACAGCTCATCAAATACAATTTCTCATGCCAACTCGTTATATTGCCCAGCAGGATCAGAGCATGTACAACTGGACTTAACTAATATAAAACTGACTCGCGAAGATGATATTCCTTTAATGTACTTAGGTTATAACAATATCGAAGGCCCAGTTTGGCATGACGGCGCTTTGTATTATTCAAATATGGGATCACATCAGCCAGATAAAGATGGCTTTGAATTAAGTAATCAAACTACTATTTGGCGATGGGCTTTAGGCAGCAAACCACAAATTTGGATAAAGGACACGGTAGCAGGCACCAATGGCTTAGCAATAGACAGTAAAGGTAATTTAGTCGCAACACGTCAGATGGACGGGTCACTTTCAACGATTGACTGGCAAACAAAAAAAATAACACCGATTGTAAGCACTTTCAATAACAAGCGTTTTAATTCACCCAACGACTTAACCATTGCTCACGACAATACCATTTATTTCACTGATCCAAACTGGAATACGCCATCAAATATTAACATTGCAGAAACTCAAGTTGGTGGTCAATCGGGAGCCATTGAAACAGGACAGAGAATTTACCGTGTTACAGCCGGCGGTAAAGTAAATGCTACTAAGGTTACAGAGCTTGTACCTGCCCTGCATGACAAGCCAAATGGCATTATATTATCCCTTGATCAGCAACAGCTTATTGTCGGTGGCTTGCAAGGTTTGTGGGCATTTGATTTAAATTCAGGTGAAGTTTCAAACCCACAACAGTTACTAAACACACCAATTGATGGCCTAGGCAAAGACTGCAGCGGCAATATTTACGTTACCACCACCCGAGAAATGCCTGAAAGAAAGGATGGTCAAACTGTGGTGGTACTCGACAAACTACACCAAGAATTTGGCACCTTAAACGTACAAGGAATTCATATAGTCACTAATATTGCCTTTGGTGGTGATGATGGTAAAACGCTATTTGTAACAGGGCTGACGGCACCTATGGACGGCGACAAGCTTCGCTTATGTGGTGATAAACCTTGTTTAAAAGCAGGCATTTACACCACCAAACTTAATGTGCAAGGTTTTCCATTTTAAATGTATAGGTATTTATCACTCAGATAACACTTCATTAAAACAATGCTCTTGACGAAAAGCAGAAGGGCTTTGTTTAAATAATTTTTGAAATTGACGGCTAAAATAACTGTGATCAGTAAAACCGGTATCATTGGCAATCGTTGCAACAGCTATGTTGGTTTCAATTAATAACCGCCTAGCGTTCTCTAAACGTACTTCATTAATAAATTGTTTAGGGGTTTTACCTAAATACTTTTTAAAGCGACGCTCTAGCGCACTAATTGATAAGTGAGTTATATCAGCGAGCTCTTTCAAACGGATATCTTGCATATAGTTTTTTCGCACATAGGCTACGGGTTCTTTTAAAGCATCCATTCCTGATAGTACCAGTGACGTTTTCTCTAGATGTCGTGAAATACCATAAGAGCCAATAGCTTTTCCATGTTCATCGAATAAAGGTCGCTTTGAAGTAGTGAACCAAGCGATATCACCTGCTTTGGTGTTATTCATTTCTAAGCGGTTATTAACAACTTCACCATGCATCACTTTTTTATCGTCAACAGCAAACTGTTTGGCAATATGAGCGGGGGAAAAATCAAAATCACTTAACCCGACTATTTGAGCAAGTGACGTTACCCCAATATGCTCTAGAAAGAATTGATTTGCATATACAAAACAGCCTTTTTCATCTTTTACCCAAAAAATAACATCAGGCATAAGGTCAAACATTTCAATAATTTGTTTAACACTAAACTGATTAATAAACTTTTCTACATAAGCCGACGAGATGGTCATTTTATTCATAGCGCATACTTAAACCTAACTTTTAATAGTGATTGAATACCTAAAGAAATATCAGTGTATGGCCTTAGCCTAAAATTTACAACGCTGATTTTATTGCATACAAAACCGATTTACTCTTAACACATCGTAGAAAAACGCCCTTATAGTAAATATTCACTTTGTATAATGTTTATACGTTCAAACTTTAACGCACAAAGTGTTTTATTTTAAATAGAACGATATTTAAGTAAACCAAGATTATCTAAAAAGTTACCCCTAAAGTGCAAATTGACTGGAGGAAAAATAACGTTCAATCGTCAGTATATTGAACAAAGAAAATATCAGGCGTAAAAAACTTTTAGTTATCTACGAATTAACTGGCTGTATCGTATTTAACTATTCCTTAATATAAAAAAAGAATACGGGGAAAAAAATGAAACAAAAATCCAATAAAACTTTTAATAAATCATTACTTGCTCAAAGCATCAGTTTGATGCTTGGCACAGCAATGATCACTCCAGCCTTAGCTGCCGAAGCTGAAAAAACTACAAAGGGTGAAGAAACCGTTGAAGTAATTCAAGTTACCGGTATGCGAGGCAGTATGTCTCAATCAATGAATATTAAGCGTCAATCTTCAGGTGTTGTTGATGCTATTTCTGCGGTAGATATGGGTAAATTCCCAGATACTAACCTTGCTGAATCTTTACAACGTATTACCGGTGTATCAATTAACCGTGTTAACGGTGAAGGTTCAGAAGTAACTGTACGTGGCTTTGGCGGTAACTTTAACTTAGTTACCTTAAATGGCCGCCAAATGCCTGCAGCTAACGTTGGTACTATTACAGGTAACCCACAAGATAAGGGTGCAGCGGGTACAAGTCGCTCATTTGACTTTGCAAACCTAGCCTCTGAAGGTGTAAGTGGCATTGAAGTATATAAAACAGGTCGCGCTCCAGGTGCTTCTGGTGGTATTGGTGCAACTATCAATATTAATACCCTTAAACCGTTAGAACAAAGTGAAAATAGTACTTCTATTGGTCTTAAAGCGGTTAAAGATGAAAGTGGTGATGGTGTCACTCCAGAATTAAGTGGTGTAACAACTTGGGTAAGTGAAGATTCAACCTTTGGTGTATCATTATTTGGTTCATTCCAAGAGCGTGACTCTGGTAGTCGTCACATGAGTACTGAAGTTTTTGAATTACGTACATATAATGGTGCAGATGATTTAAACTCTCTTACCATTCCTGGTGCAACAGTGGTAAATGAGCCTAATATTGGTCAAATCCTAGCCATACCGAGTAACATTGGCGTTGGTACAAACCAAGATAACCGTGAACGTACAAATGCGATGTTAACGGTGCAATTTGAACCCGTTGAAGACCTTAGATTCACTTTTGATGCGACTTATGCAAAAAATGAGAAAGAGTCAACATCACTTATTGATGGTATCTGGTTTGCACGACAATTCAGCTCTGTAGAATTTGATGGCAACCCTATAGTGTCTACGCCAGTTAAATTTTCTGAGACAGGTGGCGCAAATAACGCAGTTATTGGTAAAGATTTCTTTTTCCAAAACTTAGCACAAGCGACAAAAGATGAAGTTAAATCTTTTGGTTTCAACGCAGACTATTGGGTGAATGACGCATTAAACCTACGTTTTGATGTGGCATCATCAGAGGCAACTAGTGGTGGTGCAGGTCCTGATGGACTTAACACAGTTCGCTTTAACTTGGCTGGTGCAACGGCTGGTTGGCAAACGGTTGACTTTACTCAACGAATTCCTGCAGCAAGTATCTTAGTTGAAGATACTTTAAAAGGTGGTAACGGTAACGGGATTTTTGATAAAGCAGATATTGGCTCTCAAGTATCTCAAACCGATAAGTCTAACCAAGTTTCAAATGTTGACCAAGTGCGTTTTGAAGGTCAATGGACTGGTGATGATATTACCGTTGATTTTGGTGTTGGCTATATTTCAACAGAAATGCAACAAACTCGTCAAGCTTCAACGGACGCTTTAGGTGACTGGGGTGTAACTAATCCTGGTGATATTCCAGAGGGTTTATTTGAACAAAGCTGTACCGCTTGTGCCTTTGAAGATCATGATCTTTCTGGTGTTGAAGGTGCTGACGCTATGTCGCCAGGTGGTGCAACAGTACCACTAGGTAGTGTTTCATTCGGTGGAGACCCAGTTGCACTTCTCAACGCAGTTGGACCAGCATATGGAGTATCTTTAGCGGGTCGCTCAATTAATACCGATGATGATAATACTGTTAAAGAAGATATTTTATCTGCTTATGTTCAAGCCAATATGGATTATGACATTGCAGATATGACATTAAACATCGTTGCAGGTTTACGTTACGAGCAAACTGATGTGAAATCATCGTCTAATCAATTTTTGCCTTCACAAATTATTTGGGAAGCAGACAACGATTTTTTAATTCAATTAGGCTCTTCAGTTGAAACTATCTCGGACGAACATGACTACTCTAACTTTTTACCGAGTATTGATTTTACCCTTAATGTGACTGATGAAATTAAAGCCCGTGCTTCATTTAGTAAAACATTAGCTCGACCTTCTTACGATCAATTATTCCAAGCTACTTCGATATCTCCTCAAGAACGTATTACAGCGTTGGGTGGTTCAGCTACTGGTAGTTCAGGTAACGCCAAATTAGATCCACTTGAATCAACCAATGTTGATTTGTCTGTTGAATGGTATTATAACGACTCAAGTGTAATTTCATTGGGTTACTATAGAAAAGACGTTGATAACTTCGTCGGTATCTCACAAAGCCAAAAGTCATTGTTTGGTTTGTTAGATCAGACTTCAGGCAATGCAGGTACAGTATCGGGTGATGCTATAGACGCATTAAATGCCGGTGGATATGACGTTAACGAAGTTAACTTGTTTACCATGTCAGCAGTTTTGCAAAACCCACAGGACTTTCCTAATGGCGCTGCAGATTTCCAAGATCCGGTTGCAAATCCAAACTTTGAAGGTGAAGTGTTTGCTACTTATGATGTATTTGCATCACCAGGTGATCCAGAATTACAATTTCAGGTAACAGGTCCTGTTAACGATAAAAGTGCTGTGATTGACGGTTTTGAATTTGCATGGCAGCATTTCTTTGGTGATACAGGTTTTGGTTACCAATTGAACTACACTACAGTAAATGGTGATATTGGTTATGATAATGGTGGTGCTATCACTGTTGACCAATTTGCCTTGGAAGGTTTAAGTGATACCGCTAACGCCGTATTGATATATGAAAAAGATGACTTTTCAGCACGTATAGCATACAACTGGCGAGATGAATTTTTAGCTTCTACTAACCGTGGTAAAGGTCCTCGTAACCCTGTATACATAGCTGAAACTGAGCAAATCGATATCAATGTGAGTTATACGGTAATGGAAGACTTAACGTTAAGTTTAGATGTTATTAATTTAACTGACGAAGGTCTGCGTAAGTTCGGACGTAGTAAGCATAATGTTTTCTTTGTTCAAGAAGCCGATAAACGCTTTGTCTTAAGTGCTAATTACAAGTTCTAGGCATTGATTAATTTCTTTAGTTCAGCGATTGAGCTAAAGAAATTTTATACAACCAAAGAGTGGAACACGGTGTTAATGTTTCATTCTTTCTTTTATTTTACGTCATTATTTTTAATAGTTTATTATTAAGGTATGACGCAATTATTATTCTGACAATAAAGTGAAGTGTGCTTATGAGTATGGCAATAGTCTTAAACAATGTGGATCATAAAAACATCAAAGTTGATACTAGACTTGGATCAAATTTAAATGTAAACCGCTCTTTGATATACGCAACTGAAATTAGCGAATTACATAAAGAATTTCCATTGCTATTTCATAAAAATTCGGATGGACAAACACAACTACACGCCATTTTAGGTTTAGAAAAAGATGAAAATCTATTTCTTGGAGATAACGGCTGGACAACTCGATTTGTACCTGCATTATTAGCCAGAGGTCCATTTAGTTTAGGCTATAAAAAAGCGAATAAAGATAATAATGAACAACAAGACCCGGTAATTTGTGTTGATATGGAAGATCCTCGTGTAAACACCGAGCAAGGTGAGGAAGTTTTCCTTCAATTTGGTGGTGAAGCACCATATCTTAATTATGTTAAAAAAACACTACAAACTATTGATAGTGGTATGCATTTTGATAAAACACTTTTTACTTTAATTGATTCAATGGACTTATTAGAACCGGTATCAATTAATATTAAACTGAGTAATGTAGAAGAAGTAAATTTCAGTGATTACTTTACCATTAACCAAGAAAAATTATCAAAATTAGATGGTGATAATTTAGCTCAATTAAACCAATTTGGTGTGCTGAGTTTATTGTATTTTGCACTATCGTCAATGGACAACTTTCAAACATTGATGGAACTAAAAAATGCAAAATCTGCAATGTATTAACGTTCTTCTAAATAATAAAGGACGTCCATGATGTCGATTAAAAATGAAGTGAAGGTACTCGAAGGGATCACGCCTCAAACTATCCCTTATGATGAACTATTTTCACAAAATCAGCCTATTATTTTAAAAGGGTTAGTTAAAGACTGGCCGTTAGTAAAAGCTGGACAACAATCAGCTAACCACATTATGGAAGAGCTAGAACAGCATTATAGTAAGCGGCCAATGCTAGTTTATAAAGCACCAGCTGAAATCAAAGCCCGCTTTGGTTATAACAAAACCTGTACTGGTTTCAACTTCACCAGTAACCGAAGTACTATTCCAGAAGTGTTTGATGCTATACGTAGCCAATTAACTCAAGTTGAGCATGATTACTTATATATTAATTCTCTTCGATTTGATGAAGGGTTTCCAAAACTTAACCAAGCAAATCAATTAGTCTTTGACCACCCAGAATTTATTGATAATCAGCCTGTTGGTAAAATTTGGTTAGGTACAGAATCTGTAGCTGCCGCGCATTATGACCAACCCAAAAATATAGCCTGTTGTGTAGCTGGTAAAAGACGTTTCACTTTATTTCCTCCAGAGCAAATAGAAAACCTTTACCCAGGGCCTTTGAGCCCAACTCCTGGAGGGCAAGTAGTGACCCTAGCGGATCTTAGTACCCCCGACTTCACCCGTTTCCCACGCTTAAAAAACGCGCTTAAAAATGCCTATGTTGCTGATCTTCAACCAGGTGATGGCTTATATTATCCCAGTATGTGGTGGCACGAAGTAGAAGCCTTTGATCGTTTCAATGCCATGGTGAATTTTTGGTGGATGGAAGCAAAACCTTATTTAGCTAGCCCAATGGATGCACTAATGCATGCCATGATGAGCGTTAGAGATAGATCAATCAAAGAAAAAGCAGCATGGAAAGCATTATTCGATTATTACATTTTTGGTGATAGTGAAAAGGTACGTGCGCACTTGCCGCCTGAGAGTCATGGTGTATTAGCCAATCTTGATGAAAACCAAGCAAGACGATTGGGTGCAATGTTAAGAAATAACCTCAATCGCTAAAACTAACTTAGATTATCGTTAATACTAAAGTTAAGTAACAAGAGATAAAATAGAATGACCAATTCAAAAACTAAAGTAGTTATCGCTGGCGGTGGAACATCCGGTTGGCTTAGCGCATATAGCTTAGTATCTCGCCTTGGCAAGGTATTAGATATTACCCTAGTAGAATCAGATCAGATTGGCACTATCGGTGTTGGTGAAGCAACAATTCCGACTATCCGAAACTATCACCGCTTGATTGGTATTGATGAACAAGAGTTTATGTCGGCTACCCAAGCAACCTTTAAATTAGGTATTCAGTTTGATAATTGGGGACAAGAAAAAGATAGCTACTTTCACTCTTTTGGCGAAATTGGTCAACGCTCTTGGATGGCTGAATTTCACGAATTTTGGATGGAAGCTAAAGCACAAGGTTTTGGTGGAAATTTGGAAGACTATTGCCTTGAGCTAAAAGCAGCCAAAGCAAATAAATTTGCCACGCATGCAGGTAAAAAACCGATTAACTTTGCTTATCATTTCAATGCTACCGCCTATGCTGCCTATTTACGCACCAAAAGTGAAGCCATTGGAGTTACACGTAAAGAAGGACGGATAGAGCAAGTAAATAAAGATGAAACAGGCAATATTACCTCACTAACATTAGAGAATGGTGAAAAAATACTGGGTGATTTTTTTATTGATTGTACAGGATTTAAAGCACTACTCATTGGTGAAAACCTTGGTGTTGGCTATGAAGATTGGAGTCATTATTTAGCGGCAGATAGTGCGATTGCGGTGCAAACAAAAACAGTAGAAGCTCCACGCCCTTATACCCAAGCTATCGCACACCCAGCTGGCTGGCAATGGCGAATTCCACTGCAAGGCCGTGTAGGCAATGGCATTGTTTATAGTAGTAAATTTTTATCTGACGACGAAGCTCGCAGCACATTAATGGGAAACTTAACAGGAGAGCCTATCACTGAGCCTAAACAACTTCGCTTTACTACAGGGCGACGTGAGAAAGCTTGGCATAAAAACTGTGTTGCTATTGGCCTATCCAGTGGTTTTTTAGAGCCATTAGAATCAACCAGTATTCACCTTGTTACTACCGCGCTGCTTCGACTAATGAAGTTATTCCCTTTTGGCGGAAACACTACTCTTTTAGCGGAACAATATAATCGAGAAGTACAGCTAGAAGCTGAGACTATTCGCGATTTTATTATTCTGCATTATCATTTAACTGACCGTGATGACAGCCCATTTTGGCATCATTACCGAACGATGGATATTCCTGAATCACTAGCTCATCGAATGGCACTATTTAAAGAAAATGGCTATGCATGGCTTGACGATGTTGGCTTATTTAGGGTTGATTCGTGGGTGCAAGTAATGATGGGACAAGGGTTGATACCTGAACAACATCATAAAGGGAGTTGTGTATTACCGACCCAAGGGTTAAAAGAGCAGATGATGGCACTGAGAAAAATGATCGAGACTTCAGTTGAACAACTTCCTGAACATGGCGATTTCATTAAAAAGTACTGTCCCGCTAAAGATATTTAATAAAAATACATTTAATTTATCAATAACTTAATTAGACTATTATTAAACGAGAAAACATGAAAACTAGAGTTGTTATTGTTGGCGGTGGCACCGCAGGTTGGCTAACGGCGGGGATTATTGCTTCTCGTCATTGCATGAAAAAAACACCAACACTGGATACTGAAGTTATCCTAGTGGAATCACCTGACGTTAAAAATTTAGGCGTAGGAGAAGGCACCTGGCCAACAATGAGAGATACATTGCGCCAAATAGGTATATCTGAACGTACATTTCTAACTTGTTGTGATGCTAGTTTCAAGCAGGCGTCTAAGTTTGTCGGATGGTCTAACGGTCAAGATGAACATTATTATCACCCCTTTACTGCACCATCAGGCTATGGGGCTGTAAGTATGGCTGAGCACTGGTCAGCTAGCCAGACAGAGTTTGATTTTGAAAGCTGGGTTTGTGCACAAGGCGCTATTTGCGATAAAAATTTAGCCCCTAAATTACCACAAATGCCTGAATATGCTTTTAGTTTGAATTATGGTTATCACCTCAACGCCGGTAAATTTGTCAAAGTGCTTCACCAACATTGTGTTGAAAATCTGGGCGTAAAGTACATTCAAGGTCATGTAGAACAAGTATTATCCGCTGAAAATGGTGATATTTCTGCTATTGTTTTAACTAATGGCGAGCAAATTGATGGTGATTTATTTATCGACTGCAGTGGTTTTGCCGCTATCTTGATTGATAAACATTACCAGATCCCATTTAAGTCCAAGCGAGATATTTTGTTTAATGATACCGCGCTTGCGCTTCAGGTTGAGTATGCTTCTGATGACACGCCAATAGCGTCATGCACCGTGGCAACCGCACAGGAAAGTGGTTGGATTTGGGATATAGCACTGCAAAACCGAAGAGGCATAGGGCATGTATTCTCTAGTGATTTTACCAGTATAGAGCGTGCTGAAGAGGCATTACTTAACTACGTAACAAGTGATCCTTTACTCGCTTCACAGCAGCTTACGCCTCGCACAATTAAATTTAACCCGGGTCATAGAGAAACCTTCTGGCACAAAAACTGTGTTGCCATTGGTGTTTCAGCTGGATTTGTCGAACCATTAGAAGCAACAGCGTTAGTGTTGATTGAAAAATCAGCAGTATGGATCAGTCAACAGCTTCCTAGAGATCGCGGTGCAATGTCAGTATTGGCCAAAAGGTTTAACACGCTTACCTTGCAACGATGGCAAGAGATTGTTGATTTTCTAAAGTTACATTACCTACTGTCAAACCGTAAAGACAGTGAATATTGGCGGGAACATCAACAAGCGAACTCGATTCCTGAAAGTTTACAAGAGGCATTGACATTATGGCGCACACAAGCACCAGGGATCTATGAAACTAATCAACGTCTTGAGTTATTTTCGTCGGCCAGTAAGCAGTATGTGCTATACGGCATGGGCTTTAATACAGAGGAAAAGTATTTACATGGACACTGTCATAAAGAAGCCGCGCTAATTAAACGGTTGAGAAATGAAACCCTTAACACCACGGAAAAATTACTCAGTGGCTTACCGACTAACAGGCAGTTTTTAAGTAAAATTTTGGAAAAAAATAAGATTAGCAACATGTAACAACAAACTTAACATTTTGAACACTAGAGCGTGGTTTAACCCTACAAAAGGCTTCAAAATAGGCGCTGGTGTTTGATCTCTAAACGCTAATTATTACCACTTTAGAGACATTAGCAACTTGATAAAATTCTTGTGATTTATAGTCACTTTTGACGTAAGGCAAACAATTCAATAATTTATTTTTATGACTTGTGTGCGCGCAAAGTTTATGTGTAACCTATGACTAGTTCTTTCTACGTCAACGAATAATCTGGAATGCCCTAAATTTGAGAGAAAATTTATATGTTTATAAGAAAAATTGTCCTAGCGCTTGTAATATTAATATTATCTGTTACGTCTTATGCTCAAGAAACTAATGAGTATAGTGCAACGACAACAGAGCTAACATTCAACTCAAATGGCAAACGTATGTCGGGTTTTGTTTATCAAGCAGCAGGAAAAGGGCCCCATCCAACAGTATTGTTATTACATGGATATCCAGGTAATGAAAAAAACTTAGATGTAGCGCAAGCTTTACGCAGGAATGGGTGGAATGTTGCCTTCTTCCATTATAGAGGATCCTGGGGAAGCGAGGGTGAGTTTTCCTTTCGCAATGCGGAACAAGATGTCCAAGTCGTATTGCAATACTTAAGCAACAAAGAGAATGCCGAAGCCCTTCGAGTTGATCAACGTTTAATTTCGACAGTTGGGCACAGTATGGGCGGACACATGGCTATAGCTGGTATTCTTGATAACCCAGCTGTTAAATGTTCGGTCGCTTGGGATGGTGCAAATTTAGGAGCTGAAGGCGTTGGTTTAGTAAATGATCCGAATACCACTATTCCTTGGAAGGAGTATGGCGATACCTTGTTCATGTTGAATGGATGGTCTGGTGAAAAAGCGCAAATAGAAACCCAAAAATACGCCAAAGAGTTAGATCTTGTAACTCGCGCGGAAAAAATTAATGGTCGTCCTGTTCTTCTTATCGGTGCAGATACGAGTGTGATCCCAATGGAACTGCATATTAAACCATTATTAGCTGCGTTGAAAACGACAAAGAACAGCCTAGTTTCTTATAAATTGATTAAAGATGATCATAGTTTTAACTCCTCAAGAAAGGAATTAATTAGTACTACAGCTAATTTTCTAGACCTAAATTGCAAGAGTACTAAATAGTTTTGATGTCAGGTGTCCAGCTCAAAACTGCTCGCTTTCTTTTCCTGTTTTTTATCAAAATCAAGTCGTAATTGAGGCATAGTTAGCCATTTTATTGCTACTAGAAATACCGGATTTTTAACGAGAAGCAGAGGTCTTGATACTTTTACCTCTGCCTTCTGCTTAGCGCATCAAGAAGTCATGCCTATACGATAATATAAAAATTCTTAGGCGGCTTTTACTACTCAAAAGCTAGATAACAACCTAAGACCCCGTTTAAGTTTGAGCTAACATACCTATGTCAGTTAATATTTAAAGTGACAGTTAACTAATGTTTAGTGATTAAATTAAAAGCTTTTAACTTTTTTGTTTCTTTGACGCTAGTTGTCTAACAATAATCTGTTCTACATCTAACAACAGTTCAAGAATGTCAGAAACCCCAAGATAATGCCCAAAACACTGTTGTCCATAAAGTGGATTATTTTCACCTTTAAGGCGCTGTTCAATAATGGCACTACGCCAGCGCGCAGGGTTAACAGGCTCTTTATGAATAAACTGAAATGTATTCAAATGCGATGAAGCATTTCGAATATGGCGAAAAAATTCGAACGTTTCTGAGCCATCATTAAACTGCTTGACAGATTCATACGCCGTATTTGCCAACATTATGCAGCACGATACAATATGATCGCTGCTATTGATCTCGCCACGTTCTGCTCTCGCTCGCAGAGAATGTGGCGCCATTAGCTTGTTTGGTACAAACCTTCCCTGAAAACTGAGGCTTTGATTAGATGGTAAAAACATTTCGATGCGTTTATCGAAAATGACAGGACTTCCACATAATGAAACTGAAAAACTGGACACTAGGTTAAAGAAATAGAGATCCTTTCTAAATTCGATAGATGTAATTCCTGAATCCACCGAATGAGCTTTACTTGTCATCTCCCCTCCCTATTTACACTTTTTATTTTATTACCTATCCATGCTAGCTAACATACTATAAGACGACGCAGCTCTCAATTTTTTTTCTTGTGCACACTGAAATCACAAACTTGATAATAACAATAAGATCAATCACAAACGATTAATTTTTCGAACAGAAAACTTCATTTGTTGACTTATTCAAAATGCTTAAATTCATCAGTTCAGTATCGCTCACTTATTTCAGGGTTCAAGCAATTTTAACGCATAAAAAAGGCTGCTTAACCGAAGTAAAACAACCTTATAAACATACTGTAATGCAAACTAAGTTAGCCTATTTCAAGCTAACTACGCTTGCCCAGTCAATTTTCAATAGGCTAACTCATATGAACGAGCATATTGCTTGGCTTTTCTAAGAAAGATTTCCATAAGTTACAGAATCTTGCAATGCTACCGCCATCAATAACGCGATGATCGCCAGACCAACTTACCTGCATTATATTACGGGCTTCAACTTCACCATTATCATTAAACCTTGGTAGGGTTTGTAACTTACCTAAGGCAACTATAGCTGCTTCAGGCTTATTAATAATAGGTGTTGCCACAGTACCACCAATAGCGCCAATATTTGAGATGGTAATAGTACCGCCTTTTAAATCGGCACTTTGTACTCTTCCACTGCGAGCATCATTGGTCAAACGAGTAATATCAGCAGCTAAGTCTAAAATAGATTTAGTTTGCACTTGTTTAACGTTTGGCACTAATAAACCCACTTTAGAGTCTACTGCCATACCAATATTATGATCATTAAAATATGTAAGCTCAGTGCAATCTTCATTTACTTGACTGTTAATCACTGGGAACTCTTTTAATGCTAACGAAATAGCTTTCATGAAAAATGGCATCATGGTGAGCTTAATATCTTGTTTGGCATAAGCCTCTTTGAGCTCTAAACGCAGCTTAATCAACTCAGTCATGTCAATTTCTTCACAGTAAGTAAAGTGAGGAATAGTACTAACAGAATCAACCATAGCTTTCGCCATGACAGCTTTAATGCCTCGAATTGGCTCAACGCGTGTGGCTGAAACTTGACTTTGTGTCACTTGAGTCGGTACAGCAACACTACTACCACCTTTTTCAAAAGCAACAACATCGTCTTTATAAACACGCCCTTTCTTTCCAGAGCCTTTCACTTCGCTAATGTTTACATCTAATTCACGAGCAACACGACGTACTGCGGGGCTTGCAATCGCTTTACCTTTTACAGCTTCTTTAACTGGCTCAACACTATTTTCAGTACTAACTTTTTGTTTCACGGTATTTGTTGCAACGGGTGCTTTAACTTCACTTGAAACTACTTTTTCCTCAGCTTGATTGCGATCACCATCTGCAATCATAGAAAAGAGCGGCGCATGCACTTTAGCAATTTCACCTTGCTGATAATAAAGTTTTTCTATTACACCAGAGTGCATTGCTGGAATTTGTACTAAAGCTTTGTCTGTCATTACATCAGCAATAGGTTGATCTTCAACAATGCTATCACCTTCTTTAACAAGCCACTCAACTAGTTCGCATTCAACAATACCTTCACCAATATCAGGTAAAATAAAATCAATACTTTCGCTGCTCACTGCTTGCTTCACATTATTCGCTTCAACCGACGCATTACTCGTAGTCTGTTCTTGTGATTGACTACTAGCATTATCACCTTCAGCGTTTTTAGAGCTATCAGTCTTCATAGAAAAAAGTGGCGCATGCACCTTGGCAATTTCACCTTGTTGGTAAAATAATTTTTCTATCACGCCAGCATGCATAGCGGGAATTTGTACCAAAGCTTTGTCTGTCATTACATCAGCAATAGGTTGATCTTCAACGATGCTATCACCTTCTTTAACAAGCCATTCAACTAGCTCACACTCAACAATACCTTCACCAATATCAGGTAAAATAAAATCAATACTCATACTCATTTCCTAATCTTTCTTTTTAGTAATGTATGCTGCGCTTGATGGCTTCATATATTTTTAAATGATCAGCAACATATTCTTTTTCAAGTGCCAGTGGATATGGAGTGTCTAAACCACATACTCGCTCTACTGGCGACTCTAAATGTAAGAAACATTCCTGTTGAATAGTAGCTGCTATTTCACTGGCAAATCCTGCTGTTAGTGGCGCTTCTTGACTTATTAGTAAACGACCTGTTTTAATAACAGAATTGGCAATGGTCTCAACATCCCATGGCAAAATACTACGTAAATCAATCACTTCACAAGAAATGCCATCATTGGCCGCTAAATCAGCTGCCTTTTGCAGAATTTCCATCTGTGCACCCCAAGCTAACAAGGTGATATCAGTACCGGTTTGCACCACTTCTGCTTTTCCTATGGGCAACTGATAATCTTCTTCAGGCACTTCACCTACTGATGCACGGTATAAACGCTTTGGTTCAAAAAATATCACTGGGTTATCATCACGAATAGAGGCCAACAATAAACCTTTGGCTTGATACGGATTACGAGGAATAACCACCTTTAAACCGGGTGTATGAGCAAAGTAAGCTTCTGGTGATTGACTGTGATACAAACCACCTGCAATACCACCGCCATAGGGTGAGCGGATAGTTAATTTTCCGACATCAAATTCATTACCGCTACGGTAACGGAATTTAGCCGCTTCATTAACAATTTGATCAAAAGCTGGAAATATATAATCGGCAAATTGAATTTCTGCAATTGGGCGAGAGCCTTGTGCAGCAAGACCATTGGCAAAACCAATAATGCCTTGTTCAACAAGAGGGGTATTGAAACAACGAGTCTTACCGTATTTTTCTTGTAAGCCAGACGTTGCGCGAAATACGCCACCAAAATGGCCAACATCTTCACCAAAACATAAGGTGGTATTATCTTCGCCCATGGCGATATCAAGCGCATTATTAATGGCGTGTAACATGTTCATTTGTGCCATAACTAGAATTTCCCCGCGGTGAATGGATAGGCTTCTGGATATTTATTTACATGCGCTTTTACTTGTTCTAATTGCGCTTCTAATTGTGCTGAAGGCACATCGTAAACATCTGTAATTAAGGTATCGATATGAGGCTTATTGATTTTTTCAGAGACTTTTACTGCAGCAAGTACTTCTTCTCTTAGTTGTTCAAAAAGAGTCTTTTCTTGCACTTCATCCCACCAATTTTGCGCTATCATCCAGTTTTTCATTCTGAGAATAGGATCATTTGCTTGCCATTTATCTTCTTCTTCACGGGTACGATAACCTGATGGATCATCTGAAGTAGAATGGGCACCTAAACGATAAGACATAGCTTCAATTAACACTGGAGCATTCTCTTTTAAAGCATAAGCACGCGCCATTTGTGTCGCTTTGATAACCGCTAAAATATCATTACCATCTACGCGCAAAGTTTTTATTCCATAGCCAACGCCCCGCGAGGCTATTCCATTACCTTTAAATTGTTCATCTGAAGGGGTTGAAATGGCGTAACCATTATTTCGACAGAAGAAAATCACTGGAGCTTCTTGCACAGCGGCCATATTCAAACCAGCATGAAAATCACCTTCTGATGCGGCACCTTCGCCAAAATAACATAGGGTAACTTCATCTAAGCCTTGCATTTTTTGACCATAAGCATAACCAGTAGCTTGTGGTATTTGTGTGCCAAGCGGTGATGAAACTGTCATATAGTTCAATTCATTTGAACCATAATGAATTGGCATTTGGCGACCTTTACCTAAATC
>ERZ1048872.1075-NODE-1075-length-24685-cov-6.116484_pt1 | contig 24685 bp, 24 predicted proteins | sample MGYA00383100_ERZ1048872 | MGnify/ENA primary metagenome ERZ1048872 (study PRJEB29581, sample SAMEA5548370) | metagenome | biome: marine; feature: coastal; material: water | depth 50 m | study: Short-term variability in the microbial, nano- and picoplankton...
GCCATATCTTCAAGATACCACGCTATGGTTTCTTCGGTCACCGCAGAAATGGATTGCCCACTCGCAGCAGCACGCTGGTTAATCTTATCATCAACATCGGTAAAGTTGCGCACATAGGTGACATGCGCCGATCCATAAACATGCTGCAAAAGACGAAACAGCACATCAAACATAATCACATTGCGTGCGTTGCCCATATGGGCGCGATCATACACCGTTGGCCCGCACAAATACATCCGGACATTTTCCGGGTCTATTGGAACAAACTGTTCTTTTTTGCGGGTTTTTGAGTTTTGCAGTGTAATCGTCGTCATTGGGTGCGTGCCTTTCTACGGCGCTGTGCAGCGGGCTTAGCAACTTTGTTCTGTTTTGAAAATGACGAAAGAACTGGCCCACTGAAAGTTTTCAGTAAGCAATACATATCCGAATGACTGTACAGCGTTCCATCCGCGTCTTATAGGAGCAAGCCGCTCATTTTGCAACCGATAAGTGTTTGACATTTCGAACCGGCACTGTCCCATTGGGGTTGAATTTTAGCCGGAGAAGAATCGTGCAGCCATCACATCGGATCAGTAATATAAACAGTCAGGGTTCTGACGGGTGGGAAGTGTTTTTACGCGCGCGGGCGCTTATGGCCGAAGGGCGGCAGATCACCGAGTTAACCATCGGCGAACATGACATTCGAACCGACCCGAGCATTTTAAAAGCCATGCATGCCTCTGCTGCCGCAGGCAACACAGGCTATGCTATGGTGCCGGGCATTGCTGAATTGCGCCAAACCGTGGCGGAGCGGGTCACAAAGCGTACCGGCGTTGCCACCACGCGCGATAATGTACTAATTACACCCGGCGGTCAGGCGGGGCTTTTTGCAACCCACGCAGCGGCTTGTGATCCCGGTGACCGAGCGCTATTTCTTGATCCTTATTACACCACCTATCCCGGCACCCTGCGCTCACAAGGTCTTGTTCCGATTGCCGTTCCGACCCGCTCCAAGCATGGATTCCAACCGCAGCGCGATGCATTGGAGCAGGCCGCACAAGGGGCAACATCATTGCTGATCAATTCCCCCAATAATCCGACCGGAACCGTCTATTCCCGCGCGACAATGGAAACGATCGCAGATGTGTGTCGGCGTCATGATTTATGGCTGATCTCGGATGAGGTCTACGACACGCAAGTTTGGTCCGGCACACATATATCCCCGCGCAGCCTGCCGCAGATGACAGAGCGGACCTTGGTCATCGGATCAATGTCGAAAAGTCATGCGATGACAGGCAGCCGCGTTGGTTGGGTTGTCGGGCCGCAAGACATGATCTCACATATGATCAATCTGGCCACAACCACCACCTATGGCGTTGCGGGTTTTGTTCAAGATGCGGCACTATTTGCTTTACAGCAAGGCACAGACTTAGAACAAAAAATTTCCACCCCTTTTGCACGCCGGCGCGATATCGCTTTGGATATTTTAAAAGAGTTTCCAAAAGTCACTGCAATCGCTCCGCAAGGGGCGATGTACCTGATGCTTGATATTCGTGCGACGGGCCTTAGTGGGTCCGAATTTGCAAACCGATTGCTGGACGAACATCAAATTGCCGTCATGCCTGGGGAAAGTTTTGGCCAGTCGGCTGCTGGCCATCTGCGCGTTGCGATGACAATACCCGATGACGCCTTTGATGCGGCTTTGCGGGTTTTATGTCTATTTGCCACCCAACTGGCTGATGGCTGAGCCGCTTTCCGCTATTCGCAATATCGGGCCGGCGCTTGAGGCTGCCTTTCAGCGCGCCGGCATAAAGGATGCCGAAACCCTGCGTGATATGGGGGCGGATGCAGGTTATCTAAAGCTTTTGAACGCGGGGGTTCGGCCGCATTTCATCGGCTATTATGTCATTGTAATGGGTCTTCAGGGCCGCCCTTGGAACGATTGTCAGGGACAGGAAAAACGCGATCTTAGGGCTAGGTTTGACGCCCTAAAAGTGCAGGCAGCTCCTGCCCGCATCGCTCCGGAAATAGAGATTGAGAAATTTCTTGATCAAATTGGTGTGATCAAAAAGAAAAAAGGGCGAAAGTAATACCTTTCGCCCAAATCTTAAACTAGCCGACCAATTCAATGCCGGAAAAGAAATATGCGATCTCGATGGCCGCGGTTTCTGGGGCATCAGAACCATGCACCGAGTTTTCGCCAACAGACTCGGCAAATTCAGCGCGAACAGTGCCAGGCGCCGCATCTGCGGGATTGGTGGCCCCCATCACTTCGCGGTTTTTGGCAATCGCATTTTCGCCCTCCAGCACCTGAACCACAACTGGTTCTGATGACATGAATTCACACAGCTCGTCATAGAACGGGCGTTCGGCATGCACACCATAAAACACACCGGCTTGGGCTTTGGTCATGTGAATGCGTTTTTGCGCCACAACGCGCAGGCCTGCATCTTCGAATTTTGCATTGATTTTGCCGGTTAGATTGCGGCGGGTGGCATCTGGTTTGATGATGCTGAATGTACGCTCGAGAGCCATTTTAAAATATCCTTGTATCGCAGGGGCAGACCCCATGTCAGCCCCGTGATTTGCGACTGCCCCCTACCATGCAACCATCCAATTGAAAAGTCTGATCTGCGTTATTTAGATCATGGTGGGCCACGCATCCGGTTTGCCGCAGTGCCCAGCGCTAAAACGGCCCTTTTCCTTATTTGAGCTGTCCGAAAGTTTTGCAGTACATTTCAAAGAAGCCTGTTGATTCCCGATGGTAGAACCCATTGCGACCTGCTATGGCGTGCGCCATGTTAAAAATATCAAATATCAGCTACTCGGTAGAGGGCCGGCCCCTTTTTGATGGCGCCAGCGCGACCATTCCTGATGGCCACAAAGTCGGGCTCGTGGGCCGTAACGGGACAGGCAAAACAACCTTGTTCCGATTGATCCGGGGGGAGTTGGCCCTTGAGGGGGGCAGCCTTTCGCTGCCTTCTCGGGCGCAAATTGGCGGCGTTGCACAAGAAGTGCCAAGCAATGAGGTATCGCTGATTGATACAGTGCTGGCAGCCCATAGTGAGCGCGCCAGCCTGCTGGCCGAGGCAGAAACGGCCACCGATCCAATCCGCATTGCCGATATTCAAACCCGCTTGAGTGATATTGATGCGTGGTCCGCCGAAGCACGCGCCGCGTCTATTTTAAAAGGACTTGGTTTTGACCGTGAAAAACAGGCTATGCCGTGCAGCGCGTTTTCCGGTGGTTGGCGCATGCGGGTTGCGCTAGCCGGTGTGCTTTTTGCGCAACCTGATCTATTACTGCTTGATGAGCCAACCAACTATCTTGATCTTGAGGGCGCGATTTGGCTGGAAAGTTATTTGGCGAAATATCCCCACACAGTCATCATCATCAGCCATGACCGCGGTCTGCTTAATCGCTCGGTCGGCTCGATCCTGCATCTCGAGGATAAAAAACTAACCTTTTATAATGGCGCTTATGACACTTTTGCCAAAACCCGCGCTGCAAGATTGGCAACCGCCGAAGCCGAAGCCAAAAAACAATCCGCACGGCGCGCCCACTTGCAATCCTATGTAGACCGTTTTCGCTATAAAGCTGACAAAGCCCGTCAGGCTCAATCAAGGCTGAAAGCCATTGCGCGGCTAGAACCGATCACCCGCCCGCAAGAGGCCGCCTTGCGCCGCTTTAGCTTTCCTGAGCCCGAAGAGCTTTCCCCGCCTATATTAAGGGTCGAGGATGGCATCGTGGGCTATAACGGCACTGCGGTTTTATCCAAGTTGGACCTGCGCATTGACCAAGACGACCGGATTGCGCTTTTGGGTCAGAACGGTGAGGGTAAATCAACCCTCGCTAAACTCATCTCTGATCGGCTAAGACCAATGGCTGGCCGGGTTGTGCGTTCATCAAAACTGCGCATTGGGTATTTTGCCCAACATCAGGTTGATGAGCTGCACATCGACGAAACACCACTGGATCATATCCGGCGGCTACGACCATCAAAAACCCCCGCCCAGCTTCGGGCCATATTAGGTGGTTTCGGCATTGGCGCAGAGCAAACCGAAACCCTTGTTGGTCGGCTGTCCGGGGGGCAAAAGGCCCGCCTTTCACTGCTGTTGGCGACGCTGGACGCGCCGCATATGCTGATTTTGGACGAGCCGACCAATCACCTTGACATCGAAAGCCGCGAGGGTCTGGTTGAGGCTTTGACCGCCTATTCAGGGGCGGTGATCCTGATTAGCCACGACATGCATCTATTGTCGCTTGTGGCTGACAGGCTTTGGTTGGTGAAAGATGGCAAAGTAACGCCCTATGAAGAGGACCTGGAAACGTACCGCAAGGACTTGCTCAGCACTGAAAAGCCAGCCGCTCAGAAAGCGCCGCCTAAATCCAAACCCGTCCGTGCCAGCCGCGATGAGATATTGGCGCTTAGATCGGAAGTGCGCAAAAGCGAGGCACGGTTGGAAAAGCTTAATGTGATGCGCGATAAACTTGCGGAAAAACTGGCTGATCCTGCTCTTTATGAGGATACGCGCATGGGCGAGCTTGCAACTTGGAACAGCAAATATGCAGAAGTTATGGAAGCGCTTGACCGGGCGGAAAACCTTTGGATGGTCGCCCAGGATAAACTTGAAAAGGCGACCGCCTAAAATCAAGCCTTAGGCAATATCGCCGCCACCAATCGACGGACATTATTGTAATGGTGGGCGTAAACCCCATATAAAACGTGTAAATTGCGACTAAATTTCTTACCGAAACTGATTACTACCAATTCTATTTCTTTGCCCACTTTTATCATCATTCACAAAAAAGGAATTACAATATGTATGAATTTATCTCGTCTTTGGGAGTGATAGGATATTTTTTGATTGGGGTTTTAGGACTAGCATTATGGAAGCTGCGCAAATTGTGGAAGCTTCGCTCGCCATTAGGCTCGCCTCAGCACAAGGCTTGGCGCAATATGGGCGGATTAGAGCACCCTGATCATCTTGATCCTCAATGATCACTAAAGCGATGCGCAAACCGCAATACGGGCCTAGGCTTGACCGCCCATTTGCGGCAGAATAATGATCGGCCCAAAAGGAGCCATTTCTTGATGCTTTTCGATACCGCTTTTTTGATCACCGCCTTCGTGACGCTTTTTGTCATTATTGACCCTATTGGGCTTGCGCCGATGTTTATTGCGATCACCCAAGGCATGTCGCAAAAGAAACGCCGCGGCATTGCATTGCGCGCCGTGGCCGTCGGTGGTGCGGTGCTTTTTTTGTTTTCGGTTTTTGGCGAATCTGTTTTGTCATTCGTGGGTATTTCCATGCCTGCATTTCGAATTGCGGGCGGGGTTTTGCTATTTCTAACCGCACTCGAGATGCTCTTTAATCGCCGCACAAAACGCCGGGAAGATCAAAGTGAAGATGATGGTGCAGATGATCCTTCTGTTTTTCCGTTGGCCATTCCACTGATTGCAGGGCCTGGTGCCATTACATCGGTTATCTTGATCACCGAAAATCATCCCGGTTGGCTTGGCATCGGTGAGGTCACTATGGTCGTGGCTGCGGTTCTGGTGTTGGTTTATGTGATGTTTTCTATCGGAACACTGCTTGAACAATTGCTTGGTAAAATTGGTATCAATGTCATCACTCGGATACTTGGCATGCTTTTAGCCGCCCTAGCAGTGCAGTTCGTGCTGGAAGGAATTGCGGCTTTTGAACTTCTCTCTGAGGCTCGTCACTAAATGCCGCAGGATATAGATTATCCCCGCTTGGTTTACTTAGGCTTGCTTGCCGCTGTCTTGCTCGGCTCAGTGCTAATGACCCGCCGCGGAGCGTTCAAGAAAGCGGCCTTTCAAGGCGGTATCTGGCTGGTGATTTTTGCCGCCATGATTGCTGCAGTGGGAGTATGGCAGGATATTCGATCGCCTCAGAGAAGCGCGTCAAGTTTTACCACTCAAGAGGGTAATGTGGTGATTTCACAAGGCGGTGATGGTCATTATCGGGTTAAGATCAAAGTGAATGACCAGACCCTTTCATTTTTGGTCGACACAGGTGCCAGTCACGTTGTTTTGACCCAAAGTGACGCAAAAGCATTGGGCTTTAAGCTTGAAAATCTACAATTCTGGAACACTGCCAGGACTGCAAACGGCCCGGTCTCCACGGCGCCTGTGCGGCTTAGGCAAATGGCGCTTGGACCCTATGTCGACCGCAATGTCAGCGCCTCAGTCAATAGCGGCGAAATGCAGCAATCATTGCTCGGCATGAGTTATTTAAACCTTTATTCGAGCATTGAGATCAGCCAAAAGAAAATGGTCCTAAAACGCTAGCTGGCGGCGGATTGGCTGTCTGCCTTTTTTTGCCAGCGGCCGCTTTCTTCAGACCAGTACTGGGCCGCGCAGCCCGCTTCGGTCAATGTTTTCCATTGGCTGCGCGCCTGCTGCATCGCATTTTCATCCAGCCCGTTGAACAATATGCAAACCCTTTGGCTGTCACTCACTTCTTGGGGGTCAAGTGTGGCCCCGTCTATGGACATGATACATTCAAAACCGGGTTCGGCATTTGTGGTAAGCAAAATCGGTTGATGCGCATCTTCGCTGCCGCCGGCCACACCATGGGCCAAAAAACCGTCATCCGCCCCCAACCATAGCTTGTCGTCCAACCATTGCATCCGCTCTAGGCTGGTGCCGCGCACTTCAATACGCCAACCGGCCCCGGACGCCTTTTCAAGCAGTGCCGGCAAGGCCACCTCTAAAGGTTGGCGGGTCAAATGATAAAAATAGGCGGCTCCCATTGGTCTAAGGACTTTCAAACTGATCGCTGATCAATCGGTTCAGCGTCATCACGCCCCATCCGGTTGCACCTGCCGGTGCATGGTCGCTGTCTGATTTTATATGAGCAACGCCTGCAATGTCTATATGTGCCCATGGCGTGCTGTCTTTTACAAACCTTTGCAAAAATTGCGCAGCGGTGATGGATCCCGCCGGCCGGCCGCCAATATTGGCCATATCAGCAATTCTTGATTTCAGCAGCTTGTTATACGCCGCGCCTAAAGGCATGCGCCAAGCACCTTCGTTTTCCGACTTTGCCGCCCCTAGAAGGGCATCGCACAGCGCATCGTCATTGGAAAAAACACCGGCATTTTCGTGCCCGAGACCGACAATAATGGCCCCTGTCAATGTGGCCAAATCAATCATGGCAACAGGATTAAATCGCTCTTGGGTATACCACATCACATCACACAGCACCAACCTTCCTTCGGCATCGGTGTTAAGCACTTCGATGGTATCCCCTTTCATTGAGGTGATCACATCACCGGGCCGGATCGCTGTGCCCGAGGGCATATTTTCAACCAAACCGACCAAACCAACTACGTTTGCTTTCGCTTTGCGGCTTGCCAGTGCCATCATTGTTCCAGCGACAACAGCAGCCCCGCCCATATCCATTGTCATGTCCTGCATGCCAGCACCGGGTTTAAGCGATATGCCCCCTGTATCAAAAACCACCCCTTTACCCACAAGCGCAAAGGGCTGCTGATCCGGCGCACCGCCATTCCACTGCATCACCACAACTTTGGATGGGCTGGCCGAGCCTTGCCCCACACCCAATAGCGCGCGCATACCCAAATCGGCCAGTTCCGCTTCATCTAACACCTCAACTTCAAGCCCTAAAGGCACAAGGTCCATCAAGCGTTCAGCAAAAGTGGTGGTGGTTAGAATATTGGCTGGTTCATTCACCAAATCACGCGTAAAAAATACAGCTTCGGTAATTGCCACGCTCGTTTCTAATAGCGGCTTAAGAGTTTCCATTTTGTTGTGGGAAAAAGTGACTTTGCCGAAACTACTGTCGTCTTTTTTTTCTTTATGCGCCAGAAAGTTATAGCTGCGCAGTGCAATACCCTGAAAAAAGCTGTCTGCAAATCGCAAAGCGCCTGCAAGAACCAGCAATTCCTCATTGCCCCGCAGCTTGGCAAGGGAAACGCCAGCACGGCGGGCGGCATTGCGTTCGGCCCGTTTATCGAGAACCACAAGATCAATTGCCTTGGCCTGAACGCCCATGGGATAGGCTAGGGTAATTACCTCGCCGGATTTGCGTTTGTGAAAATCAGCATCCTGAGTCACACGCAAAACGGCACCTTTGGTCAATTTATTCAGGCGCCGCGTGATCTGATCAAGTCCCCCATCAGGGGCTAAAATAGCTGCTATACGTCCGGTGACTTCGGGTATTAGGTCCAGATTTGTTTCTAGAAATTCAAAATTCTCTGGCATTGGTACTCTGTTCTCCTGCCTTTGGCTTTTCGATGATTTAGCGGCGATCCGCCACTAATTTTAATATTCAGTTTGCCACGGAAATTATTTGAGATAAACCATATCCAACTGCAAAACACCACTGGGGATTTTCGTGTCAAGGTTCGACCGCTACTTACTGCGCCAAATGTTGTTTGCCTTTGGATTTTTTTCCCTTGTGCTAATTGCGGTCTATTGGGTCAATCATGCAGTGATTTTATTTGATCGGTTGATTACGAATGGCCACTCTGCACTGGTATTTTTGGAATTTTCGCTGCTTAGCCTGCCAAATGTAATCCGCTTAATGCTGCCTCTATCGGCTTTTGCGGCAACAATATATGTCACCAACCGGCTGAGCACCGAAAGTGAACTGACCGTGATGCAAGCCACTGGGTTTAGTCCGTGGCGATTGGCCCGTCCATTTTTTGTCTTTGGGTGCTTTGTTTTAGTGCTCATTGCCTTGCTTACCCATTACCTTGTACCCTCAAGCCTTGCCCATCTACGCCAACGCGAACATGAGGTTTCGGCCAGCATATCGGCGCGACTGCTGCGCGAAGGGAGTTTCTTACATCCGCGCTCGGACGTTACTTTCTATATTCGTGAAATCACAGCCGAGGGCGAATTAAAGGATATCTTTCTCTCTGACCGCCAAGCTCCGGATGCTGCCACCACTTATACCGCAGAAAAAGCCTATCTCATACGCGACGGTGAAAACACAACGATGATTATGGTGAATGGTCTGGCCCAAACTCTTGATTACGAAACCCAGTCACTCTCAACAACAATATTTCAGGATCTGTCCTATGATATGAGCGCCCTGGTCGACCCAAATCAAGTTCTGCAAGCGCGCATGTCAGAGCTTTCAACGGGCGAGCTTATGGCACGTGCAGAAAAGCTAAGATCTAAATCCGGGGGAACAAGGGCGCTTTTGCTTGAAGAAGCCCATGACCGATACAAGCAACCGCTGTTAGGTTTGGCTGCGGCGCTCATTGGATTTGCTGCTCTGATGCTTGGCGGATATAGCCGCTTTGGACCGGGCCGCCAAATCCTATTCGCTATTTTCCTTTTGGTCGTCTTAAAAATGTCTGAAAGTATCGTCGCAAGGCCAGTGCGCGCGGACGCAGGGCTGTGGATATTGAACTATACCCCCGTCCTGATTGGGTTTATCTTTACCCTTGCTTTGCTCTTGGCGGCATCCCTTTCCTTTGGGAGTTTAAATCTGGCGACCCGTAAAAAGGTGACCCAATGATTTTGCATTTCTATTTTGCTCGGCGCTTTACAGCATTTTTCATTCGGGTCTTTGTCTTATTTTTTCTATTTTTGTTCTTGATTGATCTGGTCAGTCAATTGCGTAGTTTTTCATCATTGATTTCTTTTCGCGAGGTGTTCATTTTAACCCTTTTGAACACCCCGGAAGTTTTATACCAAATGATGCCATTGATCATGATTATTTCGGCGGCAGCAGTTTATATTTCACTGAGCAGATCTAATGAGTTGGTAATCAGCCGAAATACAGGGCGCTCGGCAATGCAGGCGCTGATTGGCCCGATGGTGGTGACTATCTTCCTTGGGGGAATGCTGGTTACTGTTTTCAATCCCATTGTGTCGGCCACATCGGCTCTCTATCTTGATCTGAAGGACAGTTATTCCAATCAAAGACGCTCTGTCATTTCAATTGGTGCAGAAGGCCTCTGGCTCCGCCAAGGCAATGAAAACGGTCAAACCGTCATTCGGGCAGAGCGCGCCAACTTTGATGGCTCTGTTCTTTATGGAGTTAGCATGCTGGAGCATCATCCAGACGGCGGCCCCAAACGCCGTATTGAAGCCAACTCAGCAAGTTTGCAAGGGAGTGAGTGGTGGCTTAACAAAACCAAGGTTTGGCCACTAATTTCGGGAATAAACGCAGAAGAAAACGCTCAAGAACATGAATGGCTGCGTGTGCCTTCAAACCTCACTACGGATCAGATACAAGACCGCTTTGGAAAACCTTCAACGGTTTCATTCTGGGCCCTGCCTGTTATGATAAATCAGCTTAAGTCTGCTGGTTTTTCGGCACGGCGTCACGAAGTTTGGTATCAAACAGAAATTGCAAGGCCACTCTTCTTGGTGGCTATGGTGCTTATAGGAGCAGCCTTTACCATGGGACACAGCCGACAACGCAGCATGGGTTTAGGTGTGTTAATGGCCATCTTGCTTGGATTTGGGCTGTTTTATGTCCGAAATTTTGCTCAGATCCTGGCTGAAAACGGTCAACTACCGGTTACGCTTGCCGCTTGGGCTCCGCCATTGGCGGCTCTCTTTCTCGGGCTTGGTATTCTATTTCAGGCGGAGGAAGGCTAGTGATTTATCCGTTCTTTTGCAATTTTCTAAGCATCGCGGTCTTTCCTTTGAGTGCATTGGAAATTAAACACGAGATAAAGCTGCGCAGTTTATTTGTGCATGTTAGGATTAGGCTATGATTAAACCCTTATTGATGAGCTGTTCGATAATATTTGCGCTGTTTTTTTCGGCAAGCTTTGCTAATGCAGAAAATCTATTTTCCACTGCCATCAAAGTAAACGACAGATCCATTACCGTTTATGAACTGCGTCAGCGCAGCCTGTTTCTAAAGCTGCTAAATGTACCGGGCGATCCCGACTTGATTGCCAAAGAGCAATTAATCGATGACCGTCTTAAATTGAGCGCTGCCAAAACCATTGGGGTTGAACTGACCGAGGCCGAGATCAAACTCGGCATGGAAGAATTTGCCGCCCGCGGAAAACTTGATCTTCCAAATTTTGTCAAACAGCTCAAGGCTCTGGGCATTAGCGAAACAACGCTGCGCGATTTCGTCAAATCCGGACTGTTATGGCGCGCTGTAGTCCAAACCAAATTTGGGGCTCAAAGCCAAGTCCCTGATGCACAGCTAGAGCGCTCAACGAATATAGAAGGATCGGGTGGCGGCATCCGGGTATTGCTGTCTGAAATTATTTTGCAGGTGTTGCCCGGACAAGAGCAAAAAGCCCAAGACCTTGCTGATGAGCTATCAAAAATCACCTCGACAAAGGCTTTTTCAGATGCGGCGCGGCGCTATTCGGTCGCACCAACCAGCGCCTCAGGTGGTCATATCAAATGGCAAGCTTTGGAAAAACTACCTGCGGTCGTGCAACCGCTCATTTTTGGTCTGGCTCCCGGTGATGTCACTGACCCTCTGCCCATTCCTAACGGGCTAGCCTTATTTCAATTAAGGGCAGTAGAGGAGACCGGCGTTGATCGCGCCAACAAGGCCATCATTGACTATCTGACCTATAAATTTCCTGCAGGCGATTCAGCAATGCAAATGAAGTTGCAGGTAGGCATCAAACATTGCGACGATCTTTATGCTTTGGCCGCTGATCACCCTAACCATGTCTTTAACCGCAACAGCAGTGCTTTGGCCAAAATGAAATTTGATATTCGCTCCGTGGTCGCGCGCCTCGATCGACAAGAAAAGGAATTCTTGCCCATCGCAGATCAGCCCCTTATGGCCATGGTCTGCGGCCGCACCAGGCTGGCACAAAACTCGGCAACAGATCTTGAAAAAATCCGCTTTGAATTGCGCAACAAGCGTTTGGCTGGATATGCAGAGGGCTACCTTGAAAATCTACGTCAGGACGCGCGGATTATTGAAAAATGACCCTTGCTCCGGTTGTTATGACCTGCGGCGAACCGGCAGGAATAGGCCCAGAACTAGCCCAAAAGGCGTGGCAACTTTTACGAAACGAAATGGTGTTTTGTTGGATAGGCGACCCAAGCATCCTTCCACATCCCGAGCTGGCACTTGAAATAGATCATCCCTCTCTTGCGGCACAAGCAATGGCAAATGGACTGCCTGTGTTGCCGCATCCCTTTCCATCCGAGGTGCAGGCAGGGCATCCAAACCCGGCCAATGCCGCCTCGGTTGTTGATATCATCGCGCGGGCGGTTGAGTATGTTCAAAACAAAGAAGCTTCTGCGATTTGCACCGCTCCTATTCACAAAAAGGCCTTGCAGGACGGCGCTGGTTTTGGGTTTCCGGGACATACAGAATATCTTGCCCATCTTAGCACTGTCGATCATGTGGTGATGATGCTGGCAAGTCCCAGCCTGCGGGTGGTGCCTGCGACGATCCATATCCCTTTAGAGCAAGTGGCAGATACGCTGACCCAGCCGCTCTTAGAGCGCACCATCTCAATCACTCGCGCGGCGTTAATTGACAAGTTTAACATTGCTGAACCACGCCTTGCGATCACCGGGCTTAACCCGCATGCCGGCGAAGGCGGAAAAATGGGCTCTCAGGAAGTTGATGTGATTATCCCCGCAATTGAAAGCTTGAAAACCAAAGGCTGGCATCTTTCAGGGCCGCATTCTGCCGACACATTGTTTCATAAGCGTGCACGCGCGTCTTATGATGCCGTGATTGCAATGTACCATGATCAGGCCTTGATCCCGATTAAAACCTTAGATTTTGATCGCGGCGTGAATGTCACCCTTGGCTTGCCTTTCGTGCGCACATCGCCTGACCACGGCACAGCGCTTGATATCGCAGGGCGCGGAATTGCCAATGAAACTTCGACGGTAGAAGCCTTGCGGTTGGCAGCTAAACTGGGCGCATCGTCTTGAGCCAGATCGACGCCCTGCCCCCTCTGCGTGACGTGATTGCCACCCATGAGCTTAAAGCCCGAAAATCACTTGGGCAAAATTTCCTTTTGGATTTGAACCTGACAGCAAAAATTGCCCGCCAAGTGGGTGATCTGGCAAACTGCGATGTTCTTGAAATTGGCCCCGGCCCCGGCGGCCTAACCCGAGGGCTTTTGGCAGAAGGCGCACGCAGGGTCGTGGCTGTCGAAAAAGACCGGCGTTGCATTCCTGCTTTGGAGGATATCGTAGCACACCATCCGGAGCGTTTGCAGGTGCTGGAAGGGGATGCCCTAGATATTGACCCAACCCTGCATTTGACTGCTCCAATCCGTATCGCGGCCAACCTGCCCTATAACATCGGAACCGAGCTTTTGGTGCGCTGGCTTACGCCGCCGCGCTGGCCGCCCTTTTGGCAGAGCCTGACGCTGATGTTTCAACGCGAAGTGGCCGAAAGGATTACGGCCCAGCCCGGATCAAAAGCCTATGGCAGGCTGGCTATTTTGGCCCAATGGCGCTGCACTGCGAATATCGTGCTATCGCTGCCGCCAGAGGCTTTTACGCCGCCGCCGAAAGTGTCCAGCGCGGTTGTTCACTTGGTTGCTCTGAAAGAGCCCAAGTTCCCAGCAGACGCAAAGACGCTTGAACGGGTTGTTGCAACGGCCTTTAATCAGCGGCGAAAAATGCTGCGGTCAGCGCTTAAGCCGCTTGGCGGCGATATTGAAGATAGATTGCGCGCGGCGGGCATTGCCCCCACCGACCGCGCCGAAAACATCCCCCTAGAAGGTTTTTGCGCGCTTGCGCGCGAACTGGTCCACTAATATTGGAAACGCGCTAGGCGATCTGTAAAGAAAACCTTACTCAGCCGCTTCGGGGCTTTCGCTTTCACCCACCGCCGGTGCTTCACTATCAGCAACAATTGGATTGTCTGCGGTTGGTTCGGGCTTTTTGCGGCGTGGTGCACGCGGTTTGCGCGGCGCCTTAGAGCGTTCTTCTTGCGAAGATACCTCTGATACCGAAGGCTGGGATTCAGGTGTGTCAACCAACCCCATCGATTGATCTACGCCTGGCATTGAGACAATATCAGGCTGCTCGCTTTGCGATGGATCATCCATAAACACATCCTGGCCCACAGGTTCAACTGCCGGAGAATTTGATCGTTCATTGCGTTCGCGATCGCGCTCGGCTTGTCGCTCGCGGTTGTCGCGCTCTTGCTGTTCACGCCGTGCCTCTTGTTCGCGCTGCGCTTCGCCAAGCAAGCGCAGATAATGTTCTGCGTGCTGTTGGAAATTCTCGGTTGCAACGCGGTCGTTGCTCAGTTGAGCATCCCGTGCAAGTTGGTTGTATTTTTCAATAATTTGCTGCGGGGTTCCGCGCACTTTACCTTCCGGTCCAGAGCTATCAAAAACTCTATTAACGACATTTCCGACCGAACGGTTGCGGTTCTGCTTAGACCGCGAACGGGATTTTGATGATCTCATTATAAGCTTTCTAGCCCTGTGCTATATTACGCTCACATCGCTTTTTTTGTGGTTGAGAAAACCGGTTTAAAAACGATTAGGATTATACGTCGCGAGGATAACTTTACACGCTCCCATCTTGCGACTGCGATTAGCTAAACTGATCGGTCGGTGTGTTTCAAGAGGGATTCAACATTTTCCCCAAAAAAATATCCATTTAGATGCAAAATTGCAAAACTATTACATTTATTCTGGCATTCTTGCGGTAATCACACGATCTCGTTCATTTAAATCCTGCAGGCTCGCTATTTCTTGATAGCCACTTTGTGTAAATATTGTTTTAACATCTGCTGCCTGCGAAGCACCGATTTCAACAATCAATCGACCGCCCGGCAAAAGATGGTCTTTGGCATTGTGGGCAATCGTGCGATAGGCTGCCAACCCGTCTTTTCCGGGGCTAAGGGCTATTTTGGGATCATACCGTATCACGTCTGCGCTTAACCCCGGCAATTCGTCCTGTGCAATATAGGGCGGGTTTGAAACAATCAGATCAAACTGTCCTGAAATTGCCTCCAACCAATCCGAGCAGCAAAATTCAAGCCGTCCGCTAACGCCATGCACATCAGCATTTTTCGCGGCAATTGCTAATGCTGCATTTGAAATATCGCTGGCAACTGCTTGGGAAGCTGGCCATTCCGCAAGCAAGGTAACAGCCAGTACGCCGCTGCCTGTGCCCAGATCAAGCAGCCGCTTTGCCGGCATTTTTAACGCCTCAAGCACGATGGTTTCGGTATCGCCGCGCGGGTCCAGAACGTCGGCTGAAATTTCAAACTGACGTCCCCAAAACTCACGGTGGCCCAAGATCCTTGCCACCGGTTTGCGGGCAAGCCTTTGGGATATATAAAAGTCAAACTGGGCCGCTTGTTCAGGACTGGCCGCACTGTCGGAAACAAGGGTTAACCGTTCGGCAGGCACGGCCAAAGCAGCCGCTGCCAATTTGCGCACGTCGCGCCCGGGGTTTTCAATATTTGCAGCCCGTAACTGTGCTTGGGCCTGGATCATCAACTCGCGCAAAATCATTAATTTAAATCCGCCAGCATGCTGGCCTGAGCGTCTGCAGCTAGCGCATCGATCATTTCATCCAGATCGCCCTGCATCACCTGATCCAATTTATATAGCGTCAAATTGATCCGATGATCCGACATCCGGCCTTGTGGAAAATTATAGGTTCTGATCCGCTCTGAGCGATCGCCAGAGCCAACTTGTGATTTTCTGTCTGCCGAGCGTTCATCATCAACCCGCTGGCGCTCAAGATCATAGAGCCGTGTTTTGAGAACCTGCATCGCAATTTCGCGGTTGCGGTGCTGAGATTTTTCTGAACTTGTCACCACGATGCCGGTGGGAAGATGGGTAATTCTCACCGCTGAATCTGTGGTATTTACATGCTGGCCGCCCGCGCCTGAGCTGCGCATCGTATCAATGCGCAAATCATTGGCATTTATCTGGATGTCGACATCCTCTGCTTCGGGCAACACAGCCACCGTTGCCGCCGAGGTATGCACACGCCCGCCGCTTTCAGTTTCGGGCACGCGCTGTACGCGGTGCACACCACTTTCATACTTCAAACGCGCAAAGACACCTTCGCCGCGCACATGGGCAACCACTTCCTTGATCCCGCCAAGCTCGGTTTGCTGTTCTTCGATCAGCTCGAACTTCCAGCCGCGCGCTTCGGAATACCGTTGATACATACGCAATAGATCACCGGCAAATAAAGCCGCTTCTTCACCGCCCGTTCCGGGGCGGATTTCAACAATTGCCGGCCGTGCATCGGCAGCATCTTTGGGCAAAAGCGCAAGTTGTAGCGCCGCTTCGACCTCTGGCAATTGGGCTTTAAGCTCTGGCAGCTCTTCCTCAGCCAGCGCGCGCATATCAGGATCAGTGAGCATTTCGGTTGCATCTTCGATTTGCGACAGCAATGCCTGATATTGCTCAATCTGGGATATCACCGGCTTTATTTCGGAATATTCCCGCGCCAGTTGGGCAATTTCCTCACCCGAGACGCCATCGTTCATCTTGGCTTCCAAAAACTGGAAACGCTGCTGAATTTGTGCAAGCTTATCTAAGGGTAACATAGCGCTGATCTGATCTATTAAAGCAAAGACGTCAAGGGGTATCCTCAAGCCCTGCCTTGCTTAGCCAGTCAACAATACGTGCCTTATTTACCCCAAAATCAACCCGCCCAAAGCGCACGCGCGCATAAATATGCAAGCCCGCATCAGACAGCCAAAGGGTGGTAAAGTCCGGAAATCCAAAAACCTTTGTGCGGGTCACATAGGTCAGCATTCCTTCTTCGACATCGCCGGCAATATGTTTTGTTCGCGGCGCCTGCTCGACCACTGAAACAAGCTGCTCTAACTCTGCCTTGCCCCCCGCGGGCAAAAAGCGGATCACGCCACCTAAAAAGGCTTTGTCGCGTTCGGCCCGTGTTGTCACATGCCAGCTGTCTTTATAAATAGGCGCAAACCGTATCCATAAAAGCCCTAAAACCACGATGACGGCGCAGGCGCCCAACACCAATTTCAAAAAGACCATAGGATTACCCGTTCTTTTTGTGCTTATGCGCCCACAGGCAAATTAATTCGACTGCCACATGGGCGCCGGCAACAGCCGTGGCCCCACTGCTGTCGTATTGCGGCGACACTTCAACCACATCCCCCCCAAGGATGTTTATGCCTGCCAAATCACGCAGGATAATCGCCGCCTGCCCCGAGGACAGACCGCCCCAGACCGGCGTGCCAGTTCCCGGCGCAAAGCCAGGATCAAGACAATCAATGTCAAAACTGAGATAGGTTGGCGCATCGCCAAGCAGTGACTTTATCTTTTTAGCCACAGCAACGGGGCCTGTTTCATGGACCTCACGCGCATCAATTATATTCACGCCAAGCGGATCTTCGTTGGTGGTTCGGATGCCCACCTGAACCGAGCGTGACGGGTCAATCAGACCTGTTTTGACCGCTTTGTAAAACATGGTTCCGTGATCAACACGGCTCATATCATCATCCGGCCATGTGTCCGAATGCGCATCAAATTGCAACAGGGACAGGGGCCCATATTTTTCGGCATAGGCCTGTAGGATTGGAAAAGACACGTAATGATCGCCGCCCAGCGCAATGCTGGCCACATCTGCGTCTAAAATTGTCTGGATGTGTGATTTAAGCGCCGCGGGAAAGGCCGATATCTGAGCATAGTCAAAGGCCAGATCGCCATAATCGATAATATTACATTCAGAAAACGGGTCAAACTCCCAACCATAGGGCGGATCAAAGGCCTGTAATGTGCTGGCCTCGCGGATTGCGCGCGGCCCAAAGCGCGTACCTGGCCGGTTGGTCACAGCTTGATCAAATGGAATGCCCGTGACCGCCAGATCTACACCTTGAAGGTCTTTGGTGTATTTTCGGCGCATAAAAGACGTGGCACCACCAAAGGCATTTTCAAAGCTCAAACCACGCAAGTCTTGGCGCGTAAAGGCATGGTCAATTTGTTTTTTTGCGTCTTCTAAAGGCATTTGTTATCTTTCTATTTTTCCGTGACAAAACCTAGCTTACAGGTTGGGCTTTTTCAACCAAACGCGCGAAAAATGACGCCCCATAGGGCGCTGCGTCATCGTTAAAATCATAATTGGGATTGTGCAATCCTGCGGCCTCGCCGATGCCTAAAAACAAATAGGCCCCCGGGCGGGCTTCAAGCATATAGGAAAAATCCTCAGCGCCCATTTCCTGACCTCTGTCCGGATCAACCATATCCTCGCCGGATATCTCTTTGGCAATGTCTACCGCAAACGCAGCTTGCTCAGGATGATTGATTGTCGGAGGATACCCAACTTCATACTCGAACTCTGCCTCCACTCCATAGGTTGCAGCCTGACCTGCGACAATTTCTTGCATTCTTTGCCGCACCATCGCTTGGACAGATTTGTCAAAAATTCGCACTGTTCCGTTCACATACGCCGTGTCAGGAATAATATTGTCGATCGTACCGGCGTGGATTTGGGTCACGGATATGACCAGCTGATCCATCGGGTCCGAGCTGCGTGTAACAATGGTTTGAAAAGCTTGCGCGATCGCAACCGCTGCAATGATTGGATCACGGGTTTCATGCGGATAGGCCGCATGGCCACCCTGCCCTTTGATGTTGACATGAAAGACATCCGCACCAGCCATAAGCGCCCCAGGCGTGGTGTAAAACTCGCCCAATTCAGCCGTTGGCGTATTGTGAATGCCGTAGACCTGAGAAATCTCAAAACGGTCCATGATCCCTTCGTTGACCATAATCTCTCCGCCGCCGCCGCCTTCTTCGGCCGGTTGAAAAATCAAGGCCACACGACCTGAAAAATTTCGTGTTTGAGCAAGGTATTTTGCTGCCCCAAGCAACATCGTGGTATGCCCGTCATGGCCGCAGGCATGCATATGGCCGGGGGTTTTTGACGCCCAGTCCACGCCGCTGGTTTCGGTCATGGGCAGCGCGTCCATATCCGCCCTAAGACCGATGGTTGGCCCCGCGCCTTGACCCTCTATAATGGCCACAACTCCGGACTGGGCAATACCGGTGTGAATGTCGGTGATGCCAAATTCATGCAGGCGTTCAACCACATATTCTGCGGTTTTATGACAGTCTAATCCTAACTCGGGATGCTGATGCAGATGGCGGCGCCAGCCACGCATTTCATCGGCAAATCCGGCAATGCTATTTATCACGGGCATGTTCTGGACTCTCTTCTATGGATTGCTAATCTGCATCTGACCTTAACTGCGCGAGTCTTGCAATGCCCTATAATGAAAAACTGGTCAACGATCCAAGAGGCGGCATGCCCCGTTTGATCGAGGTTATGCGCGCTCTGCGTGATCCGGTCACCGGATGTCCATGGGATATTGAACAGGATTTTGCATCAATTGCCCCCTATACCATTGAAGAAGCCTATGAGGTGGCCGATGCCATTGAGCGGCAAGACTGGCACGAGCTAAAGGGTGAATTGGGCGACTTGCTGTTGCAAACCGTTTATCACACACAAATGGCAAGCGAAGCAAATCTATTTGCTTTCAATGATGTAGCTGATGCCATTAGTGATAAAATGGTCGCGCGGCATCCCCATGTTTTTGGCGATGAAAGCCGCAAGAAATCTGCCGAGCAGCAAACCGCCGACTGGGAATCCATCAAAGCTGCCGAGCGCGTTTCCAAAGCAAAACAAGGCACGCTTGAGGATGTGGCTCTGGCCCTTCCAGCCTTGATGCGGGCAATCAAATTGCAAAAGCGCGCTGCGCGGGTTGGCTTTGACTGGCCCGAAATTGATCAGGTGCTGGATAAGATGCTGGAAGAAGCGCATGAATTGAATGATGCGAAAAACAACCTCTCGCAGGATGAGATCGAGGAAGAGTTTGGTGATCTTTTATTTGTCATGGTTAACTTTGGCCGGCATCTAAAAATCGACGCCGAAGAAGCGCTTCGATCCGCCAATGCCAAGTTTATCCGCCGGTTCAAACATATTGAAAATGCCCTCGCCGCGCGGGGCAAAAGCCCCCAGCAGTCCACATTAGAGGAAATGGATGCCCTGTGGGATGACGCCAAACGCATTGACAAAGTCAAATAAGCACACCGCACTTAGTCGTAAGCACGTAGCAGTTTGTTTAAAGACACCACCGGGATCAGCCCCACAACAACGATCATCAGCGCTGGCAATGATGCCTGATCCATCAACTCGTCATGGGCAAACTGATAGGAATAAGTTGCGAGGGTTTCAAAATCAAACGGCCGAAGCAGCAATGTCATCGGCAGTTCTTTCATGATGTCCACAAAGGCCAAAACGCCCCCCGCAATGATTGAATTTCGGATCAATGGAATGGTGATCCGGCGCATCGTAGAGTGGGATGTCATTCCCAGCGAGCGGCTGCATGAAATCAAATTAGGTGGAATTTTGGTCAGCCCCGAAGCAACCGCCCCATAACCGACCGCCTGAAAGCGCACCAGATAGGCAAAGAGCAACGCCAAGATAGTCCCGCTGAGGTGCAAATTGCCAAACCCCCAACTCACAGCATTTATTCCGCGGTCAACAAACCCTAAAAACACCAGCACCCCAATTGCCAACATCGTGCCGGGAAAGGCATATCCTGTTGCAGAGAGGTTACCGACAACCTGAATGATCCTGCCGCCATTGAATTTTGCAGCACTGGCCACAAGAATGGCGCTGCCCATTATTAGCCCCGCTCCCAAAGTGGCAATGAAAAGACTATTTTTCAACACATCAGCCACGGCCAAAAAGGCGGCCATATCAGCTGATTTCACGACGTTCCAAAGCAAAATAGCTGCTGGTGTAACAAACCCGAAAATCACAGGAGTCAAACAGACGACATACAGCAATACCGCTTTAAAACCGGTTACGATTTTGGGTTTGGCAACGGTTTGCTTTCTGCTTGTATCATTAAAACGCTTGCGTGATCTTGAATACATTTCTGTTAATAAAAGCAATATGATAAAGATAAACGTGAATGTAGAAATTTGCGCCGCCGCAGTGATATTATTCATCCCGATCCAGACGTTAAATATGCCTAACGTCAGTGTTTCCAGGGAAAAGAATTCAACCGTTCCAAAATCCGAGACAACTTCCATACAAACCAGCGCAAGGCCGGCTACAATGGCAGGGCGCGCCAAAGGCAGGCAAATATTCCAAAAAACATTACGGTTTGAAATCGCCGCAACTTCGTAAAAACTGGCTGGGATATGGCGAAACGCTGTGCGCGATAAAAGATAGACATAGGGATACAGCACCGAAGAAAGAACAAAGATCGCCCCGCCCAGCGATCGAATTTCAGGAAAGTAATAATCGCGAGCGGTTTTCCATCCCATCATATCACGCAGCGCGCCCTGAACCGGTCCGGCGTATTCAAAAAAGTCGGTGTAAGCATAGGCCACCAAATAGGCCGGACAGGCAATTGGCAGCAAAATCACCATATCCAAAAGCTTGGAAAACCTAAATTGATAGGCCGCCACGATCCATGCTGTTGTCACACCGAACAGCAACGTCAAACAGGACACCCCGAGCATCAGCGCCACTGTGGTTGAAACATAGCGGCCCAAAACTGATTCAAGCAGATGGGTCCACAGACCCTCGCTGTCCCCAAAACTAAGATAGATTAGGGACAGGATCGGGCAAAAAATCGCCACTGCAAGAATAAAAACGCTTGCGCTCCATATATCGAAAGATCGGCGAAGCGCGAGCAACACCTACCAACCGACGCGATCAATAATTTTCTGCGCTTCCCGCGACAGTTGGGCAATTTTCAAAATCGGCAATTTATCCTCTTTGAATGCCCCCCAGCTTTGCAGCTCTTCAGAGGCAGGTACGTTAGGATTCACTGGATACTCAAAGTTGATCGCCCCGTAAAGCTGCTGCGCAACCGGTTCGGTCAGAAATTCGAGTAGAGCTTGAGCCGCCTCTTTATTTTTTGAGTGTTTTGCAATCCCGCCGCCAGAGATATTCACATGCGCGCCGCGCTCATCCGCGCCTTGGTTTGGAAACACAAGATGAAGCGCCTGAGCCCATTGGCGTTGGTTTTCATCTTCGGAATATTTCAACTTTCCAAAATAGTAATTGTTGATGATCGCAACATCACACTGGCCCTCATAAATAGCCTTGACCTGAGCGCGGTCATTGCCTTGCGGCCGGCGCGCTAAATTGGCGACAAGTCCTTCGGCCCACTGCTCTGCAGCCTCAGCGCCATGCGATGCGATCATAGACGCCATCAGCGCCCGGTTATAAACATGGCTTCCGGGCCGCACGCAAATCCGCCCTTCCCACTTGGGATCAGCTAAATCCTCGATGTTTTTAATGTCCCCAACGGCCACACGATCTTTCGACGTCACAACGATGCGCGCTCTTTTTGAAAGCCCAAACCATGTATTATCAGTGCTGCGAAGATGGGCTGGTATATTGGATTGCAAAATATCAGATTGGACTTCGCTCAGAAGACCTAGATCCTGATAGATATATAGCCGGCCAATATCCACCGTTAGGATGACATCTGCAGGGCTGTTTTCACCTTCGGCCTTAAGCCTTTGTGCCAGGCCTTTGGTCGAATAAAGCACATTGGTCTTAATACCCGTTTTTTCCGTAAACGCTTTGAGGAATGGATCAATCAAAAAGGGTTGCCGATGCGAATAAATATTCAATTCAGTTGCAGCAGCCACATTGGAAAACAGCATAGCGCAGGCGCAAAAGATGAAGATTAGATTGTTTTTTCGGAGTGATGTCATGATGATGATTTAATCCTATTTTTTAGCCCCGGCTTAGCACGCCAGCGCAACCTATGAGCAACCCGCCAAATGGCAGCTTTTAACTCTTTTGTTTTTTTCGTCAAATAATTGGCCATCTCGACCAACGGCAAAACATAAAGCGCATAGAGCCCATGTGCTGCCTCACTGGTATCATCTTCAACCCCAAGCGCCAAACCTTCGGTTTCAATAGAATGATGAAGCGATCCAAAAAGCCAATCCCACAAGGCCAGCGTGGCACCGAAATTCTTATCGTAATGCTCTGTGGCAATGGAATGGTGCAGCTGGTGCTGGGCAGGCGAGATCAGGATATATTCAAGCCAGCGCCAGTATTGGATACCAATGTGCGAATGGCGCAAGTTCGACCCGGCAACATTAAAGGCAAAAACCAACACATTGGCGCCCAAAACCGTGAACAAATCCACCTGATTACCGAACAGATAAAAGAACACCGCAATAGACAGTCCCTGCGTGAAGGCGCTGCGCAATGAAAATACGATCCCTTCAAGCGGATGCGTGCGGTATATGGTGATCGGCGTTAAATGTGATGCAGAATGGTGCACTTTGTGCAGCGACCACAGCAGAGGCCATTTATGCATCCACCTGTGCACGATGTATTTGGTAAAATCATCCAGCACAAAAACGCAAAAGGTAAATGAGGCCACCACAACCGCCTTTGACGGCGCAAGCGCAAACGACCATGTGCCCCAGTCAACTTTCAACAGAAGATTAAAAATAAATGTGGCTACGACCAACTGGGTGAGCAGCAAAGGCGAGATAAATAATGTAAAGGCGCGGTTGATCAAAAACACCTTGAAGTCCGCACGCGACGAGGTTGAGAAAAAAACTCTGCGATCAAAAATTTTGCGCAGAGCATGGCGTATTGTTAATTTTTTAGAAATCAGCAGCCAAAAAAAGGCAATGCCCAAAGCAGCCATCAAATACCCTATGAACAGCCGTTTTTTGGGGTCAAAAAAATGCTCGAATACGCTTATGCCAAAGTCGAAAACCTGCACAGCCATCACACCTTATTTCGACGGATAACTCCGGCAGAGACTATCCCTGCCGGAGCCAATTTTCCAGAGCCGAATTAGTCGTTCTCGGCGCTATCGGCTGAGCCAAGCTTATCGGCCAGATCAGCCATATTTGCTGTTTGGTCGTTCACTTTTGCAGCCAAGCCAAATTGGTCAGCTAACATGCTTTGAAGTTTGAGCATATGCAACTTGTACTCACCCCAAGACTGCGCTTCGTCTTTTATGAAGTTGCCTTGCGAATCCACGCCAGTGACTTGTGAAGCATTCATCAAAACCGGACCGTAACCGATAAGGCGGTTCATTTTAACGGCTGTTTCGCCAAGGTTTTTCTTGCCAACCTGAAGCGCCATTGAGAAGCCTTTTAGCTCGCCCCAATGCTTGGCATAGGTGGCGAAGGCTTTGGTTGTGTCACCATTTTCCGCCATCAAAGCCTCTAGCTTGGTGATGTCTTTGTATACAGAGCCTGCATATTTAAAGACAGCCTCGGCAATGACTTTTTCCCAATTACTGCCGATCACTTCTGCGTAAGCAACCAGTTGCGCGCGCTGCGCATCTGTCAGGTTTTCGCCATTGGCAGAGGTAATCACTGAGCGGCCGTCAATAAACGCCTGGGTGACAGTGCTCATGTAATTGGTGTTGCCACCTTTATCAAAGCTCGATGCATAATAGGCATGGGCAAAGGTCATTTCAGATTTGAGATCAATAAGACCATCGCCATTGGCATCTGCCGCTGACAGATTTTTCATTTTGGCAACGTCGTAGTTTTCGCTGGCACTTAAATTAAGGCTATGCGCTGCTGCGCCCCAATATCCAAAGGCTTCGTCCCAAACATGCTCTTTACCAGTGTAATGCGCCCCATCTTTATAAGGCTTGCTGTTTGGCTTGTTGTCGGCCGCCAGCTTTTCATCAAGATAGTTATCAACCGCTTGATTATAAAATACTGCGCCCATTGCGAACTTTGAAATCAGCTGAGGATAGTTATA
>ERZ1048872.1080-NODE-1080-length-24559-cov-6.755958_pt1 | contig 24559 bp, 19 predicted proteins | sample MGYA00383100_ERZ1048872 | MGnify/ENA primary metagenome ERZ1048872 (study PRJEB29581, sample SAMEA5548370) | metagenome | biome: marine; feature: coastal; material: water | depth 50 m | study: Short-term variability in the microbial, nano- and picoplankton...
GCAATGTCTGCATCCGTAACTGTATGACGGTGTGTGTAAACAGTATCTCCTACATTGAGTTCTTCAAAATGTTGCCTGAAAACATGGGGGTTCGCCTCCGGCCTTGCTGCTCCATTTTGATATTGTTCTGTAATGTTGGTAATCGTATCAGGATGGCCTTGAATTGCGGTTCTCTGCATGTAATGCAAAACACCTCGTTTTCCACCCATTTCTTCTCCGCCACCAGCTCTACCCGGACCGCCGTGAGTTAGCATTGGCATTGGAGAACCATGACCTGTACTTTCTTTAGCACATTTCTCATTCAACACGAGAATTCGTCCGTTTGTATGTGCGGCTTCCACCACAAATTCTCGAGCTATTTTATCGTCAGCGGTCACGATTGACGTCACCAAAGAACCTTTGCCCATGGCTGTTAGCTCTACAGCTTCGTCAACGGTTTTATAAGGCATTAATGTAGAGACTGGACCAAACGCTTCGATGTTGTGTACATCGGTTTTATTGAAAGGATCGTCATTTCTAAACAACACCGGACTAAAGAATGCGCCTGCATTTTTATCGGCTCCGCTTACGCTGAAGTTTTCTAAATCGCCATACACCATTTCTTGAGATGCTGCTAATTTTTCAACATTTTCACGAACGCGGTCTACTTGAACTTTAGTGGCCAACGACCCCATTCTCACGCCTTCTTCTTGTGGGTTCCCGATGGTGGTTTTTCCCAAACGCTGACCGAGTGCAATTTGCACATCTTCCATCAGGTTTTCTGGCACCATGATTCTGCGAATGGCAGTACATTTTTGTCCGGCTTTCACGGTCATTTCTGCTTGCGTGGCTTTTATGAAAATGTCAAATTCTGGTGTTCCGGGAACGGCATCCAAACCTAAAATAGACGCATTTAAACTATCGGCTTCCATGTTAAAGGGAACCGACTCTTCTAGTAATCTCGGGTGCGCTTTCAACATTCTTCCCGTTTGTGCGCTTCCCGTAAACGTCACCACATCTTGGCTCATAACATGGTCGATAATACCGTGACCTTTACCTGTAATCAACTGCAATGCACCTTCTGGCAAAATCTTAGAATCTATAATTTCTTGAACTACGAGTTCTGTTAAAAACGAAGTATACTCAGATGGCTTTACCACACATGGCACGCCAGCCATCCAGTTTACTGCCGCCTTTTCTAACATGCCCCATACAGGGAAGTTAAACGCATTAATGTGAATAGCCACTCCGCGTTTCGGCACCATAATATGGTGACCTATAAAAGATCCGCCCTTGCTCAAACCAACGGCTTCGCCATCTACGTAATACGGTAAATCTGGAAATTGCCTGCGCAAAGAAGCGTTGGTAAACAAGTTTCCAAAACCGCCTTCGATGTCAATCCAACTGTCAACTTTAGTTGCACCTGTGGCCCACGATAAATCGTAAAACTTTCGTTTCAATCCATTTAAATGAAGAGCCAAAGCCTTTAACATGCGGCCGCGTTCTTGAAAGGTCATCATGCGCAAAGCTGGTCCACCTACTTTTCTACCATAGTCCAAAATGGCAGCATAGTCCATTCCAGCACTTGAAACCTCAGCGAAATCTTCTCCAGTAATGGCATTGTGAGCAACGTATTCTACCCCTTCACCTGCGGCCCACTGACCTTGTATATAGTTTTGAATTTTCTTCATCGTAGTCAAAAATTAAGATTTCAAATGTAAGGAAGGAAGACGTGTCAATCGAGATCTAAATCATAGGTTGTTCTAATCACTAGGTTCTTCAATGATTGTTTTACAACTTCCGAATTCTTTACATAGTACAAGTGTGACTTTAAACCCTTCAATTCAGGCTTCCTCAACCCTTCAATCAACTTAAATGTATTGAACTCACTTCGGTTAGAAATGACTTTAAGTTTTTTCTTGTTTCTTAGAACCATAAGACCTTCCCGTTTCGTTTTTGAAGGAGACTTTTTTGATTGATCAAATTCAAACAATGCATCTAAATTGGTTATCTCTTTTTTTTGTGGACCAAAAGATTCAACCGAAAGTTCTCCATCAGGTCCTTTTTGACCTTTAAACAAAAGGCCAAGGCTATAACTTTTTACAAAAAATGATTCCGAGTCTTTTCTTTTTCTGTAATAGCGAAACTCCTCAACATTTTTATAAGTCTTAGAAATTACTTCATCCTTGTTATCTCGTCTTTCGCAATACTCTTCAAAATCATCCAGCATAAACCCCTCTTGCCCACATACCTCAACAGAATCTGCCCAAACCGTTTTTGTGATTTTTATGTTGAGGTAAGTTGCAATCGTTTGGTCGCCTTCTTTGTGCCAGGTCATTAAGGTGTCGCCTTCCGTTACCAAATAGGCGATTTCGTAATCTAGCGCTTCCGCAGAAATGCTTAGAAAGTTAGCGGGGTCTAAAACCATTTCGTTCTGCCCAAAAGCAAAATTTGCCGAAAGGGAAATAACCACTAAGACAATACATTGTAAATCGTGTTGCATAAAGCAATAAAACCTTGAAATATAATAATTACGCTATCACTATTTTTGCACCATGCGGATTGCGATTGTCATAGCTATAGCACTAACGTTCTTTTCTTGTAAAAAGATTGAGGAGCCAGACAATAGTTTTGACCCCATTGCCGAACAGTTGAATTTACCGACTACTCCTTTTAACTACGCAAACCAGCCTTTACCCGCACACATGGTGATCAACCAACTTCTAAATGTTGACAATACACCAGCACACAACACTGTAACGGACCATGGCGCTACTCTTGGCAGGGTCTTGTTTTATGAAAAGGCCCTTAGTAAAAACAACTCTGTTTCTTGCGCCAGCTGCCATAAACAGGAACTTGGTTTTTCTGATAATGCAACTTTTAGTGAAGGCTGGAACGGTGGGAAAACACATCGCCACTCTATGGGTCTAATCAATGCCAAATATTATTTCTCTGGAAAGTTTTTCTGGGACGAGCGAGCGTCTTCACTTGAAGAGCTGGTATTAATTCCAATTCAAGATTCAGTTGAAATGGGCTTGACTTTGTCTGAAATGAAAGACCGCCTAATTGATTTACCTTACTACAAACCTCTTTTTAAAAATGCCTTTGGCAGCGATGCGATTACAACCGAGAAGGCTGCTTTTGCATTGTCACAATTCATAAGAAGTATTGTAAGCTATCGCTCAAAATATGATGTCGGTCGCGCAGAAGCCACTTCGCTCTTTGATCCATTCTCGAATTTTAGTGAAGAAGAGAATTTGGGTAAAACGCTCTTTAATAGTTATCAAGACGTACGCTGTAATTCTTGCCATGGTAGCGATGCTTTTGTCGCAACTGGTGGACGGAATAATGGCCTAGACTTAACCACTAAAGATGGTGGCATTGGAGATGTGACAGGTGCACAAGAAGAGATGTCTTTGTTCAAAGCTCCTTCTCTAAAAAATATAATACTAAGAGCCCCTTACATGCACGATGGTCGCTTTGCTACAATCGAAGAAGTGATAGAGCATTACAATTCTGGTGTTCAAAACCATCCAAACTTAGATCAAGATCTTAAGGATTTTGATACAGGTTTACCGAGGCCCATGAATATGACCAAAGAAGATAAACTTGCTTTAATTGCTTTTTTACACACCTTAACAGATTCTGCGCTTATTGTTGACGAAAAATACGCTGACCCGTTCAAAAGTTGAACTCATTAATAAAATCAGAACGAAACTGCTTTATTCAGCAGTCCTAACGCCGCTTATTTCTCTTGGGCTTTTTGCTCAATCCCTTTACGATATTAATACTGTTCAAGACATTAAAATAACCTTTGCCCAAAGCAATTGGGATGTGCTTTTGGATGCAGAAAAGGCAAGTAACGAAGATTACATCATGGCACAGAGTGTTGAAATAAACAGTGTGTTATTTGACTGTGTTTGTGTTAAATACAAGGGGAACAGCACCTACAACCCTAACCAAGCTAAGAACCCTTTTCATATTGAATTGGATACATACAAAGAACAAGACTATCAGAATTATACGGACATAAAACTAAGCAACGTTAAGAACGATCCTTCCTTTGTAAGAGAAGTATTGAGCTATGAAGTTCTGAGAAATTACATGGGTGCGCCTCTTTCGAACTACGCCAATCTTACCGTTAACGGGACGTTGATTGGTCTCTGTATTCTTTAAGTGATGATGCCTGTGACCTTGGTGTATTTACTTTCCCCTGCAGGAGCGACTTTAGCTGCGAATAGTTATGTCATTATTTAGGCCGATAAGGATGCTACTCAAGCTGGCCATCATGCAGATTATAAACTTTCTGCAGGTGGCGAAACCATTTATCTCTCAGATGCCAATCTTGGCTTTTCCGGTTCCATACAATAGACACCTCAAACTACAGATCTTTCATTCGGGCGTTTTCCAAATGGAACGGGACGTTTCTAAGTTATGAATCCAACTTACAATGCCGTGAATATGGTCAGCAATATTGGGTTAGAAGAAAACATTAATCTTACAGAAGTCGGTTTAAATATCTATCCAAACCCTGCAGAACTGCTGATGAGCATAGACGTAGAGTTAGAAAACAAAAATTATTTAAACGTTGCTGTCTAGAACACACACGGGCAGCTGGTTTATTCTGATGCACTTGAAAACACAAAAAAGATTAATACTTCGAATTGGTCTTCTGGAGTGTATTTTTTGTTGTTGGAAACACTTCAGAAAAGCTAATTATTAGATAAAGACTTTTTACTCGATAATTCATCTAAAAACCCAGAGCGAATTCATCTTGTTCTGGGTTATTATTTGAGCTTACTTCCTTTTCCGCCCCACCAAGGGTAAATTTCCTAGGTCAGCCTGCTAGACTTAAATGCTGGGTCTCGCTCTACTAACTTTCTTGTTTCTTCCCCTGAAGGAATATTAAAAATTAAAATTCCTCGGTGTTCGCCATCATGACCAAAAGGACCAGCAATTCGAAGGTATCCATCATCTGCCCTTTTATTGATGTGGCCATGTGGCCTTCTTAAATTTTTGCTGTTTCTTTTTCGTTTTCTTCCGAAATAGAGTCAACCAAAAGTTACCTATTAGCCAACTTAGTGTTCCTCCAGTCCAGCTAAAAAGATATCTCATTTAGATGTCACTTCGTCTTCACCCAGGTTTCAAACTTGTTTTCTTGCTTGGGGCGGTTGGCTTCTGCTTCACGCAAAGGCTCAACTACTTTTAAGGTATCACGACAATCTTGTGACAGTTGTTGGTAGATTCCAGTGCCTTTCGTTTTCCAAGCAATCATTTGGTCTGATACCTCTTTTATTTTTTTTGCAGGGTTGCCTACCACCAAACTGCGTTTTTCAAACACTGATTCTGCAGAAACAAAAGCCAAAGCTCCCACAATAGATTCATCGCCAATTTGGCAATCGTCCATCAAAACAGCATTCATCCCAATAAGGGCATTTTTACCCACGGTGGCCCCGTGTATAATTGCCCCGTGACCAATGTGTGCCCCTTCTTTTAAAGTTACCGTTGTTCCAGGAAACATATGCACCACACAATTTTCTTGCACGTTACACCCGTCTTTCAAAACAATTTTACCCCAGTCACCACGCAATACAGCGCCCGGACCGATGTAACAGTTTTTACCGATAAAAACATTGCCCGTTACGTTGGCTTGAGGGTGCACAAAAGCACTTTCGTGGATGACAGGTATAAACCCTTCGAATTCGTAAATAGCCATTAGCAGTTTTTGTATTTGTCGTGCAATCCAATGCCTTGTTTAATCATCGGCTTGCACTTTTCTAATCTTGTTATTTGCGTTGCCTCGCGTTTTGCAGGAGCAATATGGTCGGCATATTTTCTTTGCTTTCCAAGAGTCAAAGATGAAAAAGAGTGTTTTAAAACAGCATCTTCTAAAAAGGCTTCATTTAAGTGTTCCGGAATTATCAAATCTGTTTTTTGAGAAGTTATTTTCTTTTCTGCTTCATTATTTGCCTTTGCCTCCTGCATGTATTTCAACACACGCTTCATGTCAATTTTATCTTCTGGCAAGAAGCGCCGTTGGTGTAAACCTTTTGTTTTTTCATGAGCCGACAACAACAGTTTTTGCTCGTCCTCTAAAAACGACCCTTGGTGAAACCACAACGACAGCCACTCTTTAAAAGCTGCTGAACCTAAAACGATCCCTTTGCCCGTATAGCTAGGCGCTCCCCATTTCACCTCTTCAGTAAGGCCCGCCTCTAGTGCGTGCTTTCGCAAAACAACGAGCTTTTCTACCGCCCTCTCCGGAGCAGAATCTATATAATCGTCAACTATTTTTGCTCCTATCATTTTAGTTTAAAGGTAAATCGTTTTTCCACAACCCCGCCTTCGGACAGCCCTTCCATCCAAAGGGGGGAATGTCTCACGAATATAAAAAGCCTAAAACAAGGTAAAGGACGAGGCCGCAAAGAATTTAATTTAAGCAGTTTACAAGCGTAAATGACGAAAATTAAATTTGCATGCAACGAAGAATTTTGCCTTAGGCTTAGGCTTTTTCTAATATGACAGCGTAGCCCTGCCCAACCCCGATACACATGGTCACCAACACATAACGCTTGTTCTGTTTGTGCAATTCAATAGCTGCAGAATTTAAAATTCTTGCCCCTGTTACACCTAATGGGTGACCAATAGCTATTGCTCCGCCATTTGGATTAATTCTTGGGTCATCATCAGCAACACCCATTTTGCGCGTACACGCTAAAACTTGTGCGGCAAAAGCTTCGTTTAATTCTAAAATGTCCATTTGGTCTAACGTCAGGCCTGCTTTTTTCAAAGCCATTTCTGAAGCGTAAACTGGACCTATTCCCATAATTCTTGGCTCAACACCTACAACACCCGAACTTACCACTCTCGCCAAAGGCGTTAACCCGTTTGCTTTTATTCCGTCTTCAGATGCCATCAACAAAGCAGCTGCTCCATCGTTCAATCCTGATGAATTCCCGGCTGTAACTGTTCCTCCTTCTTTTTTAAATGCCGGGCGCAGTTTTCCAAGAACTTCAGCAGAACTGTTTGGCTTTATAAATTCATCTTGACTAAAAACAATAGGGTCTTTTTTTCTTTGCGGAATAGATACAGGAGAAATCTCTTCAGCTAATCGGCCATTGGCTTGCGCTTTTGCTGCTTTCATCTGACTTGCATATGCAAATGCATCTTGATCCTCTCGTGATATGCCGTACAATTCAACTAAGTTTTCAGCCGTGCTACCCATCGCATCCGTTCCATAGAGTTCATGCATTTTCGGGTTGATAAATCGCCACCCAAATGAAGAATCATACATCTTAGAATCTGTGCCAAACGCCCGTGCAGATTTAGAAACAACATAGGGTCCACGACTCATGTTTTCTACACCTCCTGAAATAAAAACATCACCATCGCCATGAGCTATAGCCCTTGACGCATGAATTGCAGCGCTCATTCCTGAGGCACACAATCTGTTTACTGTTTCACCGGGAACGGTATAAGGCATTCCAGCTATAAGCGATGCCATGCGCGCTACGTTTCTGTTGTCTTCACCTGCTTGATTTGCACAACCCAAGATTACATCACTGATTACAGCAGGGTCGAGGCTTGGATTTTTCTCCAACAAACTTTTAATGGCATGAGCCGCTAAATCGTCTGTTCTAACTGCGCTTAATGTTCCACCAAAACTTCCGATTGGTGTGCGAGTTCCGTTAATTATATAAGATTCTTTCATGTTTCCCATTCCTTTCCAGTTCTATAAAGAGTTCCTTTAAAAAGGGCTATTAATTCTTTGTGTTGATTTTTTATGGTCACCTCGTAAATACCAAAACGTTTTGTGTGGCTTTTTTCCAAAGCTTCTGCAATGAGCACATCATCCGAATGTGCAGGTTTGGTATGTGCAATGCTCGTTTCAATACTCACCGCATGAGTACCTCTGCCGTTTCCGGCAAAAGCCAAAGCAGAATCTGCTAGACTATATGCAATACCGCCATGTGCAATATTAAACCCGTTAGTCATTTCTGTGCGAACCACCATTTTTAACTTGGCGTAGCCCGGCTCGTTTTCTATTACTTCTATACCAAGCCATTGACTAAACGCATCGTTGGCCATCATATGGTTTACGACTTCTTTGGCACTATGCATTTTTATCGTTTTTGTGTTGTTGAGAAGCTGCTGCTTCTTCATACAATCCAACAATGACATCTACAATTAGCGCTTGCTGCTGGTTTTGTAGCCCAAGTTCTTGATATTGATTCATGACAAAGCTGAACAAAACGGGGCTAAAAGCTTCCAATTCCCATGTTTCGGCATCGCTCCTACCTTCTGTTTCTAATCGGTTGTAGAGCTCCACGCGATCTTCAACAATTTGCTCAATGCTCGCGTTTTCTATAACATCAAGTGGAATGCCTGCAGAGATAAAAACATCTCTAATTACAATAGCACATTTTAAAATAAACGTGTGCTCATCTTCGCTAAAGTCATCATCTAAGTTGAAAAGAAACCCCATCAAATGCGGTTGCTCATCCATTAATGAACTGATGCGTTTTCCTAAGCCAGGAGCATCTACACTGTTGAGTTCTGAAAACAAGGCGTCAACAATTCCTTTTTGAATGTCAATATTATTCATGGCGTAAAATTAGTTGCTTTTTGTTTCTTTACAGCACTTCATGCAAAACCTGAAACATGCTTGATTGTGTGAGCTCATTTACAGCATCTTACCCATAAAAAATTGAGCCTAAAAAGCAGTTTTAAAACACCTATGAAAAACTATCTTTGCGCCCACTTTTTTGATTGCTATGGAGAACACTAAAATAAACGCAGACAAAGCGCCCAAAGCTGTAGGAGCATATCCTCACGCACGTAAAGTTGGAAACTTGCTTTTCCTTTCTGGCGTTGGGCCAAGAACCGCAGGTTCTGACAAAAACGATTCTGGTGTACCTGGATTGACTTTAGATCACAATGGGCATTTTGTAAAGTTTGATTTTGAAGCACAGGTGCATTCTGTGTTTGCTAACGTAAAAGCCGTGTTAGAAGCATCAGGTTCCAGTTGGGACAAATTGGTTGACGTAACCATTTTCTTGGTAGACATGAAGCGTGATTTCAGAACCTTCAATCGCATTTATGCTGAGTATTTTAAGGAAAACCAGCCGTGCAGAACAACTTGCGAGATAAGCGCTCTTCCAACTCCTATTGCAATCGAGCTAAAGTGCATCGCGGAAGCTTAGTCCAACCAAAAGACCCTTTTTAGTACAAAGAATTTTAGACAGAAATGACAAAGTATCCAGAATATAAAGGCCTCAATCTTCGACACATTAACGAAGAGATATTAGAGTTTTGGAAGGAAAATAAAACTTTCGAAAAGAGCGTGTCTACACGCGAAGGCAAGCAACCGTGGGTGTTTTACGAAGGACCGCCTTCTGCCAATGGTATGCCTGGTATTCACCACGTAATGGCGCGTACTCTAAAGGATGTTTTCTGTCGTTACAAAACACTTCAAGGCTTTCAAGTAAAACGAAAGGCCGGTTGGGACACACATGGCTTACCTGTGGAACTGGGCGTTGAAAAAGAATTGGGAATCACCAAAGAAGACATTGGGAAAAAGATTTCTGTTGAAGATTACAACAAAGCTTGTCGCAAGGCGGTAATGCGTTACACCGATGTTTGGAATAATTTGACCGAACAAATGGGCTATTGGGTTGATATGGACGATCCGTATGTGACCTACAAGACCAAATATATAGAATCTGTTTGGTGGTTGCTTAAGCAGCTCTTTGACAAAAAATTAATCTACAAGGGGTATACTATTCAGCCATATTCGCCAAAAGCTGGAACTGGCCTAAGCTCGCATGAGCTAAACATGCCCGGCACTTATCGTGACGTAAAAGACACCACAATTGTCGCGCAATTCAAAGTTGCTGAATCAGACTTTAAGGTTGGAGCCCTTAAAAGCGCTTTCGCAGATGGTAATTTATTTATCATGGCTTGGACAACCACGCCTTGGACTTTGCCAAGTAACACCGCGCTTACGGTTGGAAAGAAAATAGAATACGCTTTAGTAAAAACATACAATCAATACACGTTTGAACCTATTCAAGTAGTGCTAGCAAAAGAACTTATTGGTAAGCAGTTTGGCGGCAAATTTTTTAACGCCAATAACGAGGAGTTATCGGCTTACGAAGCTGGTGCGAAAAAGATTCCATATCAAGTCGTTGATACGTTTAGCGGAAATGACATGCTCGGGATAAAATACGAGCAACTCTTACCTTGGGCAACGCCTTATCAGGATGCAGAAAAAGCATTTGTAGTTATCCCTGGAGATTTTGTTACTACAGAAGACGGAACGGGTATTGTGCATACTGCGCCTACTTTTGGTGCAGACGATGCCATAGTAGCCAAAGATGCTGGTGTGCCACCACTATTGGTATTAGACGAAAACGAAAACGCCATTCCCTTGGTTGATTTACAAGGGAAGTTTGTGAAAAGTATAAACCACGAATTGGCTGGCCAATACGTTAAAAACGAATATTACAAAGACGGTGAGGCCCCTGATAAGTCTGCTGATGTTCAAATTTCTATTCAGTTAAAAACAGAAAATAGAGCTTTTGCTGTAGCGAAATACGAGCACAGTTACCCGCATTGTTGGAGAACTGATAAGCCTATTTTATACTACCCATTAGACAGTTGGTTTATAAAGTCTACGGCTCAAAAAGACCGTATGATTGCCTTGAACAAAACCATTAACTGGAAGCCTGCAAGCACCGGAACAGGGCGTTTTGGAAACTGGTTAGAAAACCTAAATGACTGGAACCTTTCGCGCTCACGTTATTGGGGAATTCCATTGCCCTTATGGAGCACTGAAGAAGGTGACGAAGTAAAATGTTTCGGTTCTATCGAAGAGCTAAAAGCTGCCGCTGAAAAATCTGTTGAAGCAGGTTTTATGGAAAGCAATCCGTTAGCCAACTTTGACGTGGGCAACATGGATGAAGAAAACTATGACGCAATAGACCTTCACAAAAACTTTACAGATAACTTGGTTTTAGTTTCTGATTATGGAAAGCCAATGCATCGCGAAAGCGACTTGATAGACGTTTGGTTTGACTCTGGATCTATGCCATACGCACAGTGGCACTACCCTTTTGAAAACAAAGAAAAAATAGACAATTGCGAATCGTATCCTGCCGATTACATAGCCGAAGGTGTGGACCAAACAAGAGGTTGGTTCTTTACACTTCATGCGATTGGCACGATGGTTTTTGATTCTGTGGCTTATAAAAATGTGATTTCTAACGGACTTGTGTTAGACAAGAACGGACAGAAAATGTCGAAGCGTTTGGGCAATGCTGCTGATCCATTTGAAACAATGGATAAATACGGCGCAGATGCTACACGTTGGTACATGATAACAAATGCACAGCCTTGGGATAACCTAAAGTTTGACCTTGATGGCATTCAAGAAGTGCAGCGTAAATTCTTTGGAACACTATACAACACGTATTCATTTTTCGCGCTTTACGCAAATTTGGACGGTTTTAGATATGAAGAATCCGACATCGCTTTAGAAGAAAGACCTGAAATAGACCGTTGGATACTTTCTGAATTAAATACGCTTGTTGCACAGGTTGAAGATGGTATGGAGGTCTTTGAACCGACAAGAGCCTTCCGTCCGGTTCAAGAATTTGTAACGGATAAATTAAGTAACTGGTACGTACGGTTGTGTAGAAGACGTTTCTGGAAAGGCGAATATGCTGCAGATAAAATTTCAGCATACCAGACGCTTTATACTTGCTTAGAAACTGTTTCGAGATTGGCATCGCCATTGGCACCATTCTTTACCGAAAAACTATTTAAAGACTTACATGCTGTTACAGGAAAAGACTCTAGCGAGTCTGTACACCTCAGCACTTTCCCGAAAAGCGACAAAAGTGTTATCGATTCTTCATTGGAAGATAGAATGCATATGGCACAGCAGGTGTCGTCAATGGTGCTTTCGTTGAGGAAAAAGGAGAGCTTAAAAGTTCGTCAGCCGTTGGCTAGAATTTTAGTGCCTGTATTGAAGGAAGAAGTAAAACATCAGTTAGAGTTAGTGAAAGATTTGATTCTTTCTGAAGTGAATGTGAAAGAGCTGGAAATGGTTCTGATCAATACTGGCGAGACTTCTGTTTTTGAAAAGCTAGCGAAACCTAACTTCAGGCTACTTGGCCCTAAGTTTGGCAAAAACTTGAAAATCGCGACAGTGCTAATTTCTAAATTGACGCAAGACCAAATTGCCGAATTAGAATCTGGTACAGAGATTCAAGATGAAAATAACATCATCTCGATTTCTATTGATGATGTAGAAATTAGCACAAAAGACATCCCTGGGATGTTGGTTTCATCCGAAAATGGAATAACTGTTGCATTAGATATCACATTAAATGATGCCTTGAAGCAAGAAGGCATTGCTCGAGAGTTGATAAATAGAATTCAAAACACGCGTAAGGACTCTGGGTTTGAAGTCACTGATAAAATTGACATTTCTTTATTCCCTGATGCGCTATTAAAAGCCGCTATTGAAGAGAATTTGGAGTACATAAAAGCAGAAACGCTTGCAGAGAACATTTCGTTTAAAGAAAATGTTAGTTGTGACTGGATTGAATTTGATGGCGTGAAGACAAAAATGTTTGTTGAAAAAGTCTAGTTGCAGGGTCCAAATATTGGTTTTTTGAAGTGCTGAAAAAGCATATATTCGCGGACCTTGCTTAATAAACAACATGAAAATGGAAGGAAATAAAGTTAGATATTCTGATACTGAGCTAGATGATTTTAAAAAAATCATTCTTGCAAAAATTGAAAATGCTGAAAAGGATTTAGAATTGTTAAAAGAGCAGTTTGCCAACGATAAAAATAACGGTACTGAAGACACTTCTCCTACCTTTAAGTCTTTCGATGAAGGCTCTGCAACGATGAGTAAAGAAGCTAATTCTCAATTGGCCTCAAGACAAGAAAAATTTATCCGCGATCTTAAAAATGCGATATTACGTATTGAAAATAAGACGTACGGAATTTGTCGTGTTACCGGTAAGCTCATAGAAGCTGAAAGGTTGAAATTAGTTCCCCACGCCACTTTAAGCATGGAGGCTAAAATGAAGCAATAGTCCATTGAAAAAATCAATTGTCATCATAGCCTTGGTCTTGATCATAGATCAAGCTCTAAAGTTGTGGATTAAAACCAACATGGAATTGAGAGACTCCATTGAAATTTTCAGTTGGTTTAAAATTTATTTTACGGAGAACCCAGGAATGGCGTTCGGCTTAGAATATGGTGGCAATTGGGGTAAGTTAGCTTTATCGGTTTTTAGGCTTTTCGCTATTGGCGGATTAATTTATTGGCTGAGCGGCTTAGTTAAGAAAAAAGCATCAACCGCTGCTATTGTCTCTGTCAGTTTAATAACCGCTGGTGCCATTGGCAATATGATTGATAGCGCAGTTTACGGGTTGATTTTCGATAAAGGTATGCTCTTCAACGAAGACATAATGGCATGGACAGGTTACAGCGGGTTGGCTTCCTATTCCTCTGCTGGTTATTCTGCCTTTCTTCGAGGCAATGTGGTAGACATGCTTTATTTCCCTTTTTACGAAGGTTTTCTTCCTGGCTGGGTTCCTTTTAAAGGCGGAGACTATTTTATCTTTTTCAGACCTATCTTTAATATTGCCGATATGGCCATCTCTACGGGTGTTGGGTTAATGATTCTCTTTCAAAAAAGAATCTTCCCTTCTAAAGCGTAACGCGCCTTTTAGTGGTTCAAAAACGGACATTAATTTGTTCGTAATCGAACACTACAGCCTGTTTGGTACGCCTCCATTTATTCTAAGTTTTAAAAGACTCTTTGTATGAAATCCCTTCATATAAAAGGTGTAACGAACATTTGACCTCCCTCAAGTTCTTCCTTTTTTCTTGAGTTTTTTTTCATGGCATGTAACTTGCCTCTCGTAGTAATCGTCTAAAATATATAAAACTAAAAGAAATGAAAAAATTAAACTTTATCCCAGCAATTGTCGGAGCCGTGTTTATAATCACTTCTGCTTTTGCAACAACTCCAAATCACGAAATTTGGGACTATGACAACAACTCTCTTGAGGAGGTTTTAGAAATGGACGTTATTCCTGAGGTAACATTTACAAAACCCATTGCAGTAAATACACTTTCGTTAGATGCTTTTCCTGCGCAAGACAGCTATTTGCAAATCAACTTGCCTTATTCTAATACTGAAGTTGTGGGGTTAGTGATCTACGACAAAAAAGGAAATGTTGTGTTCAATGAAAAAGAAGAGTACCGCATGTTAAAAACAGTGATGCTAAAAGATACGGGTAACAACGAGTATATTATCAAAGTATACAACGGCAACACTATTCATCAAGCAAAGCTGAAGGTGACGCACATATAAACTTTCAAAAAACTAAAAAGCGAGATTCAAGAGTCTCGCTTTTATCGTTATTGAGCATTTGCTTTTATCTCTTCCACCACGCTTGGGTCTAATAAGGTGGAGGTGTCGCCCAAATTTGAAGTATCCCCCTCAGCTATCTTCCTCAAAATTCTACGCATAATTTTACCAGAGCGTGTTTTAGGCAAACCCGAAACAACCTGAACTTTATCAGGCTTGGCAATAGGCCCAATAATATTGCGAACAGTTCCTTGAATCTCTTTGATTAAATTCTCTTCTGTTCGGCCTTCCATATCGCAAATCACGTAAGCGTAAATGCCTTGCCCTTTTATTTCATGGGGATAACCAACCACTGCTGATTCTACTACTCTTGGGTGCTCGTTAATGGCGTTTTCTACTTCTGCCGTTCCCATTCTGTGGCCAGAAACATTCATCACATCGTCAACACGTCCAAGAATTCTCAAATAACCATCGTGGTCTCTCCTTGCTCCATCTCCTGTAAAATAAAGTCCTTTGTAAGTGGAAAAATAGGTTTGTTTGCATCGGTCGTGATCGCCATAAATCGTTCTAATCATAGAAGGCCATGGGTGCTTAATACATAAGTTTCCTTCTACGTTGTTGCCTTGTAATTCATTGCCTTCCGCGTCTACAATAATGGGTTGAATTCCCGGTAAGGGCAAAGAAGCGTGTGCCGGCTTGTTGGGTGTTACTCCGGCTATAGCCGAAACCATTATTCCTCCTGTTTCTGTTTGCCACCACGTATCAACCAATGGGCATTTTCCTTTTCCGATATGATCGTGGTACCAATGCCAAGCTTCCTCATTTATCGGCTCTCCAACCGAGCCAATAACCTTTAAGGATTCAAGACTGTATGGTTCAACAGGCGCAAGCCCGCACGCTTGTAAAGCTCTAACCGCAGTTGGCGCAGTATAAAACTGATTCACTTGATGCTTGTCTACAATTTCCCAAAACCGCCCGGGGTGAGGATATGTCGGCACACCTTCGAACATTAAAGTCGTTGCACCCGCCAAAAGCGGACCATAAACTATGTACGAATGGCCGGTAATCCAGCCGATATCTGCAGTGCACCAATAGATATCTCCTTGGGTATATTGAAATACATTTTCAAATGAATAGTGCGCATACACCATGTACCCTCCGCAGGTATGCACAACGCCTTTTGGCTTTCCGGTAGAACCGGACGTGTATAAAATAAACAACTCGTCTTCAGAATCCATGGTCACTGCTTCATGTGTTTTAGGCAGACCTTCAACAGCGATATTCCACCAAATATCGCGGCCCTCTTTCATTGTTACTTCTCCACCAGTGCGGTTTAAAACAATAACTTTTTGGACCTCAACAGTGGCTTTTTCTAGCGCCTCATCTACAACTGCCTTTACAGGAATTTGTTTTGTTCCTCGGAAATTTCCGTCAGATGTCAACACTGCTTTGGCGCTGCAATCATCAATTCTATTGGCTAAGGCCGTAGATGAAAAGCCTGCAAAAACTACCGAGTGCACAGCCCCAATTCTGGCGCATGCCAACATTGCTACTGCGGCCTCTGGCACCATTGGCATATAAATAATGACGCGATCTCCTTTTTTTACACCTTGCCTTACCAAAGCGTTAGACATTTGACACACCATTTCGTAGAGCTCAAAAAATGAAATTTTTCGTGTTGCCTCCTCAGGATCATTAGGCTCCCACAAAATGGCGGCCTCATTCCCTTTTGTAAACAAGTGACGGTCTAAAATGTTTTCCGTGATATTGAGCTTTCCGCCTTCAAACCACTTTACGTTGAGGTTTTCAAAATTTCCGCATTGCACTTTATCCCATGCTTTTCGCCAATGAAAAGACTCTGCTATTCTGCCCCAAAACTCTTCAGGTTTAATAACGCTTTTTTGATATTCATGAAAATATCCAGATAGGGTTTGTATTTTATTACTCATAGTGAAGTCTCTATTTTATCAAATAAACGAGTATCGAAAACTACATAATTCTTATTTTTTAATCAGGTTCGGCACTTCAATTTTTTAATGGGGCCAAATTGGCCCTTGTATTAAAAGAAAAAAACGAAAGTTCTATTTACTTGATGCCCAAAGCATATTCTAAAAATTCTGTGATTTAGCTCAAAACATCTATTGCGAAAGCTAACCCGGTTTATGATTTTTTCCCATTGTTTATAACTCTAAATATGCACACTCGTTTGCCTCTATTTAGAACGGTGGTTTTCTATCTATTAGGGGTTTCAGAATTCTAAACGCCGTGTTATTATAAACTACGATCGGTTGATAACGAACTGACCTTTATCAGTTTGCACAAGAACAGTTTGCTTAAACTTGTTTTAGAATTTCTCTAACGGTTACCAACTAAAATTTGACAAGACATGGGCAAAAAAGAAACAGCTGCTATTAAAAACCCTACGAAAGAACACGCGTATAGCTACAATGAAGTCCTAGAACAGAGCTTGGCCTATTTTCATAATGACGAGCTGGCAGCCACCACATGGATGAACAAATATGCCATGAAAAACAAGGCGGGCGAGTTTCTTGAAACTACTCCAGAGGCCATGCATTGGCGAATGGCCAGAGCTTTTGGACGCACGGAAGAAAGGCACAGGCAGTCTATGTTTTTAAACGGCACAAAAGAGTTGCGCTCGGCTTACGGGCAAGAACGGGAGGCCCTTACCGAAGAGAAGATATTTCAACTTTTTAAAGATTTCAAATATGTCATACCACAAGGTAGCGTTATGTCTGCTTTGGGCAATCCGCACATTATTGCATCGTTGAGCAACTGTGTAGTGTTACCAGAAATTTACGATTCGTACGGTGGTATTATGCACACAGACCAACAACTGACGCAACTTTTTAAACGTAGATGTGGGGTTGGTATTGATATCAGTTCGCTGCGTCCCGCTGGGCAAATGGTTAGCAATGCTGCTGGAAGCACTAGCGGTGCCGTTAGTTTTATGGAACGCTTTAGCAACACCACTCGCGAAGTATCGCAAAACGGAAGACGCGGAGCCTTAATGATTACCATGGATATTGCGCACCCAGACGTAGAGGATTTTGTGACAATTAAGCAAGACTTGAAGAAAGTGACAGGCGCTAATATTTCTATCCGCTTGAGCGATGAGTTTATGCAAGCCGTGGCCAACGATACAACTTACATGCACAAGTGGCCAATAAACAGCTGTGAACCAAAAATCACCAAAGAGGTAAACGCACGTCAGCTATGGAGTACCGTAATTACTTGCGCTCACAATAGTGCAGAGCCTGGACTTATTTTTTGGGACAGACAGCACAAGTATTCGACATCTTCAGTGTACCCCGGGTATGAAAATATTTCGACAAACCCATGCTCTGAAATTGCCATGCAAGGAGGCGATAGCTGCCGTTTAATAGCCTTGAACCTTTACAATTTTGTAGATGACCCTTTTACTAAAAATGCAAAATTTGACTTTGAGAAATTTTATAAAATCACCTACGAAGCGCAACGCCTACAAGACGATTTGGTAGATTTAGAATTGGAGGCCATTGACAGAATTACAGATAAAATTAAAAGCGACAACGAGCCGCAAAGCATTAAACAAGTTGAACTTGACACTTGGAAACTGCTCTATGACAATGGTAAAAATGGCCGTAGAACAGGCCTTGGGTTTACCGCTCTTGGCGATGCTATTGCTGCACTTGGTTTTGGCTACGATTCTAATGATTCTATCGCGGTGATAGAAAACATAATGAAAACAAAATGCGAAGCCGAGTTTAACAGCTCTATAGACATGGCTATAGAACGTGGTCCGTTTAAAGGCTTCGATCCAAAGGTTGAGGAAACCAGCGAATTTGTGCAAATGATGAAAACTGAAATGCCAGAGATTCATGATAAAATGATGACGTTTGGCAGAAGAAACATCAGCTTGAGTACAGTGGCGCCAACGGGTACGTTGAGTATGCTGGCACAGACTTCTTCAGGCATAGAACCCGTGTTTTTATTAAGCTACACGCGAAGACGAAAAGTAAATCCAAATGACCCAAATGCAAAAATTTCATTTACAGATGAACTAGGCGACAACTGGGAAGAGTTTACCGTGTATCACGCCAAGTTAAAAGATTGGATGGACATTTCAGGTGAAAAAGCAATTGAAAGCAGTCCGTATTATGGCTCCACTGCCCCCGAAATTGATTGGATTAAACGTGTGGAAATTCAAAGCAAAATTCAAAAATTCGTAACCCATTCCATCAGCTCAACTATAAATCTACCCAACGATGTGTCTATGGAAGAGGTCGGCAACATTTACCTTGAGGCATGGAAACAAGGCCTGAAGGGTATCACTGTTTACCGCGATGGCAGCCGCACCGGAGTGCTAATAGACAACTCTGAAAAGGAGGTGAAAACCTTAGACGAAATCATAGAGACAAAAGCTCCTGTTAGACCCGAAAAGCTTTCTGCAAAAGTAATGCGCTTTAACAACCAGAAAGAAAAATGGGTGGCGGTTATTGGTCTGCTAAATGGAAAGCCATACGAGATTTTTACAGGTAAGGCAGAAGATTCATTTTACTTGCCAACGTATATTCATGACGGCTGGGTTTTGAAAAACCGCAACGATGAAAACATGGCACAATACGACTTTCAATATTTAGACAAAGACGGCTATCGCGTAACTATTGAGGGCCTTTCTAGGAGCTTTAACAAAGAGTTTTGGAACTACGCTAAACTCATCTCTGGGGTGCTGCGCCACGGTATGCCCATTCCGTTTGTTGTAGATTTAATAGAAGACCTCAACCTATACAGCGACAACATTAACACGTGGAAAAACGGAGTTGTACGCACCCTTAAACAGTTTATTCCAGATGGCACAAAAGCGACAGACAAAGCTTGCCCCTCCTGCGGTGACAGCGAGGGCTTGGTTTACGAGGAAGGGTGTTTGAATTGCAAAAGTTGTGGCCATAGTAAATGTGGGTAGATAATCTTTAATCAGAAATATCACACAGGAGTTTTACAGAATTTCTCAAATAGGTTTCTCTGTAGTTTTTGCGATTACTTAGCACACTTTGCGGTTAATTTTTTCTTTCTTTTGAGAAATGAACTCTAGACGCGATTTTTTAAAACTTGGTACGCTTGCCAGCGGAAGCTTAATTCTTCCATCGGCCTTAAAGGCACAACCCACAGCAAATCAGGGATTTTCGGCAGCTTCTGTAAAGCCTATTGTTGTTTCCACTTGGAATCACGGAATAGAAGCCAATGCAGCCGCGTGGAAGGTTTTGAAAAAAGGTGGTCTGGCTTTAGATGCCGTAGAACAAGGTGTTCGAATTATAGAAAGTGATCCTGAAAACACAAGTGTAGGTTTAGGCGGTAGGCCAGATCGCGAAGGTGTGGTTTCGTTAGACGCTTGTATTATGGACCATAACAGCAAGTGCGGTGCTGTGGCTTACCTTCAAAACATCGAAAACCCAATTTCTGTAGCCCGCAAGGTTATGGAAGAAACACCGCATGTGATGTTGGCTGGAGATGGTGCGTTGCAATTTGCCAAAGAACAAGGGTTTAAAGAAACAAACCTGTTGACGAAAGACTCTGAAATGGCTTGGAAGGAATGGCTTGAAGAGTCGAAATACAAACCCGTAATAAACGTAGAGAACCACGACACCATTGGTATGTTAGCTATAGATGCTGAAGGAAATATTTCTGGATCTTGCACCACGAGCGGTATGGCCTATAAAATGCATGGTCGTGTTGGCGACTCCCCCATTATTGGAGCAGGACTTTTTTTAGACAATGAAGTTGGCGGCTGTTGCGCAACTGGAATGGGTGAAGCAATAATCCGCGTTGCCGGCAGCAGCATTGTTGTGGAATTGATGCGAAATGGCAAAACTCCGCAAGAAGCATGTGACGAAGCCGTAGCTAGAATAATGAAAAAGCATACCGATTTAGAAAATTTACAATGCGGTTTTTTAGCCATGGATAAAGCTGGAAATGTTGGAGCAAGCAGTGTTTACGCAGGCTTTGACTATGCCATCAAAACTAATGAAAGAGAAGAAATGGTTTTGGCTGAATACCAATTGGAATGGGATTAAAACACATTTTAGTACTACTTCTTTCTCCTTTAGTCTTTCTCACTCAGGCTCAAACAAATATTATTCCTGCGCCACGAGAAATTAAACTCAAGTCTGGTTTCTTTGAAATCAACAATAAGACAGAGCTCTATTATTCTTATGAGGTTAGTGTCGCCCAAGAACAGCTTCTTCAATTTATAGAAGATGAATTAAATGTCGGTGTTGAGTCAACTGATATTGACGAAGATTTAGGTCAAAAACATGCGATTTACTTTAACGAAGCCGATCATTTAGAAGGCGTTGACACCTATTTTATTGAAATAGACGAAAAACAAATTAACGTTTCAGTCTCTGGGATTGGTGGAGAGCGGTTGGCTATTGAAACTTTAAAGCAATTGATTTTTCAATACGGAAATAAAGTCCCCGCAATGGAGGTATACGACTTTCCGCGATTTCAACACCGCGGGCTTCTCCTCGATTGTTCCCGCCATTTCTTTTCAGTTGAAACCGTGAAGAAATACATTGACCTTTTAGCCTTTTACAAAATGAACACGTTGCACTGGCACCTTACGGAAGACCAAGGTTGGCGCATTGACATTGACAAGTACCCAAAGTTGACTGAAATAGGCGCATGGCGCACGGAAAAAGACGGCTCTCGCTATGGCGGATTTTACACAAAAGAAGAAATAAAAGATGTGGTAGCATTTGCGGCTTCACGCGGAGTTACCGTCATCCCTGAAATAGAGTTGCCCGGCCATAGTCAGGCGGCCATTGCATCCTACCCGCATTTAAGTTGTACTCAAGAACAAGTGGAGGTGGTAAACGATTGGGGTGTGTTTAAAGAGATTTACTGCGCAGGCAACGACTCTACTTTTATGTTCTTGGAGGATGTTCTCACAGAAGTAATGGAATTGTTTCCGTCAAAATACATTCACATTGGTGGCGATGAAGCGCCCAAATTTAGGTGGGAGCATTGCGACAAATGCCAAAAACGTATAGCCGATGAAGGCTTAAAGGATGAGCATGAATTGCAATCGTATTTCATTACGCGAATCGAAAAATTCTTGAATGAGAATGGCCGTCAATTGATTGGGTGGGATGAAATTCTAGAAGGTGGACTTTCGCCAAATGCCACGGTGCAAAGCTGGCGCGGCATGGAGCACGGCAAACATGCAGCCGAGCAAAAACACAACGTGGTAATGTCGCCCACAAGTCACTGTTATTTAGACTACGGGCTGGGCGCCATTAACCTTGAAAAAGTGTACAATTTTCATCCGATACCCGAAGGTTTGGAGACCGAGTTTGAGCAATACATTTTGGGTGCAGAAGTAAACATGTGGACCGAACATGTGCTCAACGATTCAGTATTAGACAGTCGTGTTTTTCCTCGACTGATCGCTATGGCAGAAGTATTATGGAGTGACCCTCGCTTGCGCGGAGCTTCAGCAGAGCCAAGCCCTGGTGGCTTTGAAGGTTTTTATACTCGGTTACAAAACCATTACCCCGTTTTAGAAAAGATGGGGGTTAACTACGGTTTGGAAGCTGAGCCCATTGCGGTAAAAACATTTGTTGAAAAAGGGAAAACTTATGCGGAAATCATTCCTGGGCTACCCAATTTAACTTTAGAGTATTCCAAAATTGACGGTTTGGCTTATCTGTACAGCGCCCCCTTTGAGTTAGATAAAACAATGACTTTGCAAGTGATGGCTTTCAAAAACAAAGTGCTGTATGGAGACGTTTTTTTGGTAGAGTTAATTCACCATTTTGCGCTAGGGCTAGAACCACGATTCCAATCGTCTTCAAGTGTCTATTACATGGGCGGTGGTAAAATGTCCCTAGTAGACGGGCTCATTGGCAGTATGAATTTTAGAGATGGGAAATGGACAGGGTACTTAGGAAGTGATGTTGAAGTTGTTCTTGATTTAAAAAAACTTCGCCCCATAAAAGAGGTTTCTATGAATTTCTATAAATATCCAAACGCGTGGATAATGCCTCCAAAACTGGTAACTGTTGAAATGTCGCAAGATGGCGAAGCATGGACATACATGGGTTCATTGGAGTTTCCTGTCTCACAGAATGACAACGAGCAAACCATTGTAAACGCGACAATACCCGTCTTAAGTTTAGAACAAAACAGATATGTCCGTTTTAAAGCAAAAAACATCGGCAAACTCCCTGAATGGCACGAAGCCGCTGGCAGCGATGCTTGGATTTTTATAGATGAAATTATAGTCCGATGAAATTAGAAGCCTGCATAGAATCATTAGCTGAAGCAATGACTGCCGCCAAATTTAAATTAGATCGGGCTGAGTTGTGCAGCGCCTTGGAGTTGGGTGGGCTTACGCCATCCTTTGCGCTTACCAAAGCTTGCGCTGAACACATTGAGATTCACGCCATGGTTCGCCCTAGAGGCGGGAGCTTTGTCTATACACAAGAAGAGGTCGATTTGATGATGAATGAAATCGAAGCTTTGGCAAATGCAGGGGTCGTTGGGGTTGTTTTTGGCTGTCTCACAGAAACAAATACTATAGGTCTAGAAGCCAATCAACAGCTCTTAAAAAAGGCCAAGTCTCTAGGTTTGGTAGCGACATTCCATCGGGCTTTCGACTTTTTGTTTGACATGGAAACCGGGTTGGACCAATTGATTGAAATGGGGTTTGATAGGGTACTCACTTCTGGTGGACAAGCGAATGCCGCCAATGGATTAAATCAAATAATGCAGCTCATCACACAAGCAAGTGGACGTATCGAGATTATGGCGGGCAGTGGAATCAACGCTCAAAACATAAAAGCAATAAAAGCTTCTGGTGTAGATGCTGCACACTTTTCTATTCGTAAAAAACAAGTCGGAATTTCGCAATTAAATATGGGTGAACACTATTTGGTAAGTCCAAAAAAAATTGAGTCTATTTTAAAAGCGCTTACTTAAATGAAAACTTGTCCCACAATTTTTCTAGTTCTGTTCTCAGTGACCTGCTTTGGTCAGGTTACAAAAATGAGCTTGAATTCAAATTGGGATTTTAGAGGTACTGATACGCTAGGTTGGATGACCGCAACTGTGCCTGGCACTGTTCACACCGATCTATTTGCCAATGGCATAACTGGCGACCCTTTTAAAGATAACAACGAAATTGCCCAACAATGGATTGAAAAAGAAAATTGGGAATACTTGACAATCTTTTCTGTAGATCAGGAAACCTTAAACAAAAAGCACCACGAACTTTATTTTAAAGGGCTCGACACCTATGCTGATGTTTACCTCAACGACAGTTTGATTTTGGAGGCCAAAAATATGTTTCGCAGCTGGCGTGTTGATGTTACTGGTATACTCAATAAAGAAGGGAATGTGTTGAATATCGTTTTCACTTCGCCTATAAACAAGAACGATTCCATTGCGCGCAACTACCTAAAGCTACCAGCAGGTAGCGACACTACCGAGTTCCCTGTTGGGCCTTTTACGCGCAAGGCGGCTTACCACTTTGGTTGGGATTGGGCACCACGGTTTGTGACCTGTGGGATTTGGAAAGAAATTACTTTGGAAAGTTGGTCAAGCTTGAAACTAGACAATGTTTACTACCAAACCAGTTCTCTTGACTCTCACCTGGCCACACTTACTGCATGGATTTCAATTAAATCTGACAAAAAGCAAAATGTAGAAGCCTTTATAAACGAGGACACAATGGCAATACAACTCGATACTGGTTGGAATCATCATTCACACTCCATTCTTATTGACGAACCCAAACTCTGGTGGCCAAACGGCAGTGGAAACCAACACTTATACAACTATGATTTCGGCATCATCAATAAAGATGGGGAAGCAAGATTCTTAAACTCACAAAAAATTGGCTTTCGGGAAGTTGAGCTTGTAAATGAGCCCGATAGCATTGGCACTTCATTTTTCTTTAAGGTAAACGGCCAGCCCATTTTTATAAAGGGCGCTAATTATGTGCCTCAAGATGTTTTCTTACCACGTGTTAAACCCGAAGGTTATAAACGGCTTCTACTTCAAGTAAAACAAGCTGGCGTGAATATGCTCCGGGTATGGGGTGGCGGTGTATACGAACGTGACACATTCTACGACCTCTGCGATGAATACGGCATTTTGGTATGGCAAGATTTTATGTTTGC
>ERZ1048872.1081-NODE-1081-length-24549-cov-23.149220_pt1 | contig 24549 bp, 25 predicted proteins | sample MGYA00383100_ERZ1048872 | MGnify/ENA primary metagenome ERZ1048872 (study PRJEB29581, sample SAMEA5548370) | metagenome | biome: marine; feature: coastal; material: water | depth 50 m | study: Short-term variability in the microbial, nano- and picoplankton...
CGACGATCGGGCCATATGTGCTAGCCAGAATGGGCGAAGCAAACGCACGGCGCGTTTTTATGTCGGCCCGCCTGTTTGATGCATCTGAGGCAGTCACGCTTGGACTGCTTGCCGACGTTGTGCCCCAGGATGAATTGGATGCAGCAGTCGAGCGGCAGGTTGCGCCCTATTTGAGCTGCGCGCCGGGCGCGGTGACCGAGGCTAAGGTGTTGGCTCAGACAGTTTGCAACAACGTGACACGGGAAACCGTTGAGATGTCGATTAAGGCTTTGGCCAAACGGTGGAGTAGTTCAGAATCGACTGAGGGCATCTCGGCGTTCTTCGGAAAACGCCAAGCCAGTTGGGTCGCAAAGTAGAATTCAATGCACCTCGACCTTGGGTTGGCTGTTTAAAGATTTGTGCCGAAAATGCCTTTTGCGCAGACAATATGCCGCAACGCAGAGAAATAGTCTGCATACACTGGTATGCTGACGAGTTCGCATTAAAATCATGTTCATGAATGTGTTCAACCTTGGTTGACCATGCCACGGCCCAACGATAAACCACGCGCAATGAGTCATCTGCCATCTCGTGATGCATTATAGTTGCATCTGAAAGGAGCCAGCCTTGGAAGAAATGCTAAGAGAATACCTGCCTATTCTCGTGTTTCTGGTGGTCGCAGTCGGTCTCGGGCTTGTCCTGATCCTCGCTGCTATTGTCGTCGCAGTTCGAAATCCCGATCCTGAAAAAGTTTCCGCCTACGAATGTGGCTTTAACGCTTTTGACGATGCGCGGATGAAATTCGATGTTCGCTTCTATTTGGTGTCGATCTTGTTCATCATTTTCGACCTTGAGATTGCGATGTTGTTCCCTTGGGCGGTTGCGTTCAAAGACATCAGCATGGTCGCTTTCTGGTCTATGATGGTTTTCCTCGGCGTCCTGACAATCGGCTTTGCCTATGAGTGGAAGAAGGGGGCCCTGGAATGGGAGTGATGACCGGACAAAACACGGCTGGTGTTGATCGCGACGCATCCACACGTGCCCTGAACAGTGAGCTTCAGGACAAAGGCTTTTTGCTAACAACCACCGAAGACCTGATCAACTGGGCCCGCACGGGTTCGTTGCACTGGATGACCTTTGGTTTGGCTTGTTGCGCCGTTGAGATGATGCATGCTTCGATGCCGCGTTATGACCTTGACCGTTTCGGTGTTGCTCCGCGCGCTTCCCCCCGTCAGTCGGACGTGATGATTGTTGCGGGTACATTGACCAACAAAATGGCTCCTGCGCTTCGCAAAGTTTACGATCAAATGCCAGAACCTCGGTATGTGATCTCTATGGGATCCTGCGCCAATGGTGGTGGCTATTACCATTACAGCTATTCCGTTGTGCGTGGCTGTGACCGTGTTGTTCCCGTGGATATCTACGTTCCGGGTTGCCCGCCGACTGCAGAGGCGCTGGTTTACGGCATCATGCAACTTCAGCGTAAAATCCGCCGTACCGGCACATTGGTGAGGTAACAGCATGAGCGACGCACTCAATGAACTCGGCGCACTTGTCGAACTGAAACGCCCCGATTGTGTTCTTGGATGGGATGTGACCCACGGCGAACTGAATGTCGACGTTGCACCCGCAAATATCGCTGGAATGGTTGAGTTCCTCAAAAGCGATGCCAGTTGCCGTTTTTCGACACTGGTCGACATTACCGCTGTGGACTATCCAGAGCGCGCCAAACGCTTCGACGTTGTCTACCACTTCCTGTCGATGTTCCAAAACCACCGCATTCGTTTGCGCGTCTCGGTTCGCGAAGAAGAGATGGTGCCTTCGGTTGTAGATGTGCATCCAAGTGCGAACTGGTTTGAGCGCGAAGTATTCGACATGTTTGGCATCATCTTCTCGGGGCACCCTGATCTACGTCGCATTCTGACAGATTACGGCTTTCGTGGCTTCCCGCTGCGCAAAGACTTCCCGACAACCGGTTACACCGAAGTTCGTTACGACGAAGCTGAAAAGCGGATCGTCTATGAACCCGTTAGCCTTGTGCAGGAATACCGCCAGTTTGATTTCATGAGCCCATGGGAAGGTGCTGAATACATCCTTCCGGGTGATGAGAAAGGCGATGCGAAATAATGCAGCGCGATGGGGGCATATTTCTGTTTGGTTTGGGCGCGCCCAAAGCAGGGACAAGCTGGTTGCACGGTTACTTGGCCACGCATCCTGACGTCTACGTGCCACCCATGAAAGAGCTGCATTTCTTCAACTCTGTTGACGGAAATCTGGCGGGGCGTCTGTCCAAGATGGACGAGAAGCGTGCCAAGATCGACGTTCGCATTGAGCGCGGTGTTGAAGACCATTCCAAACTGGACGAGCTGCAAGACGTTCGCAGTTTGCTGGAAGACGGTTCTGATTCCGCTTACCAAACCTACATGACTGAGCGCGCTGATGGGCGTTCTGTGATGGCCGACATTACCCCAGCTTACGGATTGCTCAGCCTCGAACGCTTGCTACAAATGCAATCGATGGGTAACGCCCGCTTTATCTATCTGATGCGCGATCCTGTTGCACGTTTGTGGAGCAACATTCGCATGAACGCAGTTCGCATGGTCAAGAAGTCCGGCGAAGATCTGGTCGCTACCTGCAACAGCCTGATGCAAAAGGTCTTGGGCGGTAAGTTTCCCGCGCTTCAAGCACGATGCGATTATGCCTCGACGCTGAAAAACATCGCTAAGCTAGACCCAAAGCGCGTTTTGATTGCGTTTTACGAAGAGCTGTTCTCCAACGATACCGTGACCCGTATATGCGATTTCCTTGAGATCGCGGTGATGCCGGCCAAGTTCGGCCAGCGTATCAACGAAGGCCTTGCCGTCGCGATGAGCGAAGCTGATCGGGCAAGTGCAGCACAATATTTGAAACCCCAATATGCCGCTGTTCAGGCGCATATGGGACGGCTTCCAAATGCTTGGAAGCAGAATGCAGGAGTAGCTTGACATGATGGATGGCTCCAAAGGATTTGAGGACGCCCAAACAGGCGAACAACAAATCCGTAACTTCAACATCAACTTCGGTCCGCAGCACCCTGCGGCCCACGGCGTTTTGCGCTTGGTGCTAGAGCTTGACGGTGAGATCGTCGAGCGTTGTGACCCGCATATCGGTCTGCTTCATCGCGGTACCGAAAAGCTGATGGAAAGCCGGACTTACCTGCAAAACCTACCGTATTTCGACCGTCTCGATTATGTTGCGCCGATGAACCAAGAACACGCATGGTGTTTGGCAATCGAAAAGCTGACCGGGACCGTGGTTCCACGTCGTGGGTCACTTATTCGCGTTCTCTATTCTGAGATTGGCCGCGTTCTGAACCACCTCTTGAACGTGACTACACAGGCTATGGACGTCGGCGCACTGACGCCTCCACTTTGGGGCTTTAATGAGCGTGAAAAGTTGATGGATTTCTATGAGCGTGCTTGTGGTGCTCGTCTTCACGCAAATTACTTCCGTCCCGGTGGTGTTCACCAAGACCTGCCGAACGCATTGATCGACGACATCGAAGCTTGGGCGCATCAGTTCCCTGCTAAGCTAGACGACATCGACGGATTGTTGACTGAAAACCGGATTTTCAAACAGCGTAACGTAGATATTGGCATCGTCGATGAACAAGTCGTTCTCGACTATGGGTTCTCAGGCGTTATGGCCCGTTCAGTTGGCATGGCATGGGATCTTCGTCGCGCGGAACCCTATGAATGCTACGATGAATTCGAATTTCAGATCCCAGTTGGCAAAAACGGTGACTGCTACGATCGTTACCTGATGCGTATGGAAGAAATGCGCCAATCAACGTCGATGATCCTGCAAGCCATCGAAAAGCTTCGCGCCCCTGAAGGGCAGGGCGATGTTCTGGCCCGTGGTAAGATCACGCCCCCTAAGCGTGGCGAGATGAAAACCTCGATGGAGAGCTTGATCCACCACTTCAAACTTTACACCGAGGGCTTCCACGTGCCTGCCGGTGAAGTTTACGCCGCCGTAGAAGCGCCTAAAGGCGAGTTCGGCGTGTACCTTGTGGCTGATGGCTCTAACAAACCTTACCGCTCAAAAATTCGCGCTCCGGGGTATCTGCATTTGCAGGCCATGGATCACATGGCAACTGGCCACCAATTGGCTGACGTTGCTGCGATTATCGGCACTATGGACGTCGTATTTGGGGAGATTGACCGCTAATGCTCCGCCGTCTTCATCACGAACAGCCTGAAAGCTTCGCATTCACCGAGGCAAACCAGGCTTGGGCAGAAGCCCAGTTGACTAAATACCCTGAGGGCCGTCAGGCCTCGGCTGTGATCCCGCTTTTGTGGCGTGCACAGGAACAAGAGGGCTGGGTTTCCAAGCCTGCGATTGAACATATCGCCGATATGCTGGACATGGCTTACATTCGCGTACTCGAAGTGACATCGTTCTATTTCATGTTCCAGATGCAGCCAGTTGGCTCGGTCGCGCATATTCAAGTGTGTGGCACGCTTAGCTGCATGATTTGTGGCGCTGAAGATTTGATCAAAGTCTGTCAGGACAAGATCGCAGCAAATGCACATGCGTTGTCTGCAGACGGCAAGTTTTCGTGGGAAGAGGTTGAATGCCTCGGGTCATGTTCAAACGCGCCAATGGTTCAGATCGGCAAAGATTATTACGAAGACCTGACCACTGAAACCTTCGCAGCGATCCTTGACGATTTGGCTGCTGGCAAGGTTCCGACACCAGGCCCTCAGAATGGTCGCTACGCCGCTGAACCTTTAAGTGGTTTGACCAGTCTAAAAGATCACGAATCTGGAAAGCATAAGTTAAACGCATCTGCCCAGTTGGCGGATGATATTGGCGACACAATTAAGCGTATTGATGGCACCGAAGTGCCGTTGTTGACACCGTGGCAAGGTGGGGCCGCGTCTAGCGCGAAGGTTCCTGCTGAAGCGCCACGCCCTAAATCTGCAGTTCAACAGGCTGAAACCAAAGCCGTCGACCTGACCAAGCTAAAGGGCGTTGGCCCGAAGGCCGCTGAAGCGATGATTGAAGCCGGTATTACCAACTACGCACAAATCGCAGGTTGGAGCGATGATGACGTCGCTTGGGCAGACGAAAACATCAAAGGCGCCAAAGGCAAAGCAAGCCGTGATGACTGGCGCGCACAAGCAAAAGCCCTGATCGAGGGTTGAGAGAGAATATGAGCACTGACCTAGACCAACAATTGTCAAAGCAGGGACGCCGCGTAGGTGTTGTGATTGCTGTGACTATGGTTGTCTGGCTCGGGGCAAACTGGGTAGGGCCGCAGTTGGGAATGCCGGGACGTTTCGCATTTCTTTTCGACTTTGCCGCAATCGCCGCGCTGATTTGGGCGCTGGTGGTAATTTTTCAAATCCGACGCAAGCGTCGGGAAAATCAAGGGTGATCTCACGATGCTGAAGGATCAGGACCGTATCTTTACCAACATCTACGGGATGCACGAGCGCTCTCTTGCTGGCGCACGCGCGCTTGGCCATTGGGATGGCACCGGCGACATCATCAAGAAGGGTCGCGACTGGATCATCGAGCAGATGAAAGCCTCGGGCCTACGTGGACGTGGTGGCGCGGGTTTCCCAACAGGCCTGAAGTGGTCGTTTATGCCAAAGGAAAGCGACGGACGTCCTTCCTATTTGGTTGTTAACGCTGACGAATCTGAGCCGGGCACATGTAAAGACCGCGAAATTATGCGCCACGATCCGCACACGCTGATCGAAGGCTGCCTGATCGCGTCTTTCGCAATGAACGCCAACGCGTGTTACATCTATCTACGCGGTGAATACATCCGTGAACGCGAAGCGCTGCAAAACGCTATCGACGAAGCTTACTCGGCTGGTCTTTTGGGCAAAAATGCTGCTGGTTCTGGTTGGGATTTTGACCTTTACCTACACCACGGTGCAGGCGCCTATATCTGCGGTGAAGAAACCGCGCTTCTGGAAAGCCTCGAAGGCAAAAAGGGCATGCCCCGCATGAAGCCGCCTTTCCCTGCGGGCGCTGGTCTTTATGGTTGCCCAACCACAGTGAACAACGTCGAATCCATTGCAGTCGTTCCAACGATCCTACGTCGCGGCCCTGAATGGTTCGCTGGCTTTGGTCGTCCGAATAACGCAGGCACCAAGTTGTTCGCGATCTCGGGTCACGTAAACAACCCGTGCGTTGTCGAAGAAGAAATGTCGATTGGCTTTGAAGAACTGATCGAAAAGCACTGCGGTGGTATCCGTGGCGGTTGGGATAACCTACTTGCCGTAATCCCGGGAGGGTCGTCTGTTCCATGTGTGCGTGGCGAAGATATGCGCGACGCGATCATGGACTTTGACTATCTGCGCGGCGAGCTAGGCTCGGGTCTTGGCACCGCTGCTGTAATTGTCATGGACAAATCGACCGACATCATCAAAGCGATCTGGCGTCTGTCGAAGTTCTACAAGCACGAAAGTTGTGGCCAGTGTACGCCGTGTCGCGAAGGCACCGGCTGGATGATGCGCGTCATGGACCGTCTGGTGAAGGGCGAAGCATCCGTCGAAGAGATCGACATGCTTTGGGACGTCACCAAACAGGTCGAGGGCCATACCATCTGTGCGCTAGGCGATGCTGCGGCGTGGCCTATTCAAGGTCTCATTAAGAATTTCCGTCCTGAAATCGAAGACCGCATCCGCGGCAAACGGGCGGTGGCAGCTGAATAATGACGAACCAAGGCCAACATCTTGCAGAGCTGAACGTCGCGCGCCTTGTCGCGCCGACGGATGATCCGCGTGTGGCCGATTTCATGAACAATCTCGACCGCGTGAATGGTCTTGGCAAACGTATGCCGGGGTTTGTTTGGATGATGGAAGGTTCTGGAGAGCCAGGTACGGGTAACACTGAGAACGCGATTGATGGCGATCCTCAGTTTGTTTCGAATTTGACGGTTTGGGAAGATGTTGCCAGCCTTGAGAACTTTGTTTGGAACACCGTTCACAAGCAGTTCTACGATCGTCGTGCAGAATGGTTCGAAGCATTAGAGTCTATGCATTTCGTCATGTGGTGGGTGCCAGAAGGCCATCAACCTACGCTGGAAGAAGCGCTAGAGCGTCTTGATCATCGCAACGCCAATGGCGACAGCGAGTATGCGTTTACTTGGGCTTACTTGGAAGACGCCAAACTTTGGCGTGAAAAAAATTGCCAAGGAGTTGCTGCCGAATGAGCAACGTAGCGCTCATATTACCCGTTTCGGCCGCGCGATATTGCATAGCGGCGACCGGAAACCCGATGTCCACACGGGAAGGGGGCAGTGTCCCTGCTTTCCTGTACCTAGTGAACAACGGAGTTAATGGTATGAAAACACGTGTATTTTCGGTTTTGGCGATTGTAGTTGCCCTCTCAAACCCAGTGTCAGCACAGGACGCCCGTCCTGACATCAGCGAGAACAAGCAGTTGAATGACACCCTGTTTGCAATTCTGGTGGCAGATGAAATCCGTAACCGGTGCGACGGCATTTCGGGCCGTATCCTTAAGGGTATTGGTATGCTTTGGAACCTTGTCGGCGACGCCAAGGATTTGGGCTACAGCGAAGAAGAAATGAACGCCTATCGCAATAGCGACGAGGCAAAAGCCGCTTTACGCGCCCGTGGCGAAGTATTGATGGCCGAGAAAAACGTCAACTACGACGACCCAGAGACCTTCTGCCGATGGGGACGTGAAGAAATCGCGGATAAATCCCTTATCGGTTCATTACTAAGAGCGAAGTAGACCATGTCAGACCTACGCAAGATCATCATCGACGATCACGAGATCGAAGTAGACGGCGCAATGACCCTTATTCAGGCATGCGAATTGGCGCAGACTGAAGTGCCGCGTTTTTGCTACCACGAGCGTCTTTCGATCGCCGGTAACTGCCGGATGTGTCTTGTTGAGGTCGTAGGCGGCCCGCCAAAACCGGCAGCGTCTTGCGCGATGCAGGTGCGTGATTTACGCCCCGGCCCGAATGGTGAGCCTCCGGTTGTGAAAACCAACTCGCCGATGGTCAAAAAAGCCCGTGAAGGTGTGATGGAATTCATGCTGATCAACCACCCGCTGGATTGCCCAATCTGCGATCAGGGCGGCGAATGTGATCTTCAGGATCAGGCGATGGCCTATGGTATCTCGGAAACACGCTTTAACGAAGGTAAGCGCGCAGTTGACGATCTGAACCTAGGCCCGCTTGTTTCGACGGCGATGACCCGATGCATCAGCTGCACACGCTGTGTTCGCTTCACGTCTGAGGTCGCTGGCATCACCCAGATGGGCCAAACCGGTCGCGGTGAAGATGCTGAGATCACAAGCTATTTGAACGAGACTTTGGACAGTAACTTGCAGGGCAATATCATTGACCTTTGCCCAGTTGGAGCACTGACGTCTAAGCCATATGCGTTTACCGCCCGTCCTTGGGAACTGACCAAGACTGAATCGATCGACGTGATGGATGCGCTTGGCTCGAATATTCGTGTTGATACTAAAGGCCGAGAAGTGAAGCGCTTTGTGCCTCGTAACCACGACGGCGTGAACGAAGAGTGGATTTCGGACAAGACTCGATTTGTTTGGGACGGTCTGCGTCGTCAGCGTTTGGACACACCATACATCCGTGAAAACGGCAAACTGCGTAAAGCAACTTGGGTTGAAGCGTTGACCGCTGCTGCAGAAGCAATGAACGGCAAGAAAGTCGCCGGACTCGTTGGTGATTTGGCGCCTGTTGAAGCTGCTTTTGCCCTTAAGCAATTAATCGAAGGGCAGGGTGGCAACGTCGAGTGCCGCGTTGATGGTGCTAAGCTTCCGGCTGGCAATCGTTCGGCATATGTCGGAACCGCTTCAATAGAAGACATTGATACCGCAAATATTATTTACTTGATCGGATCGAACCCCCGTGACGAGGCTCCGGTTCTAAATGCGCGTATCCGCAAGGCTTGGATTAACGGCGCAGAGGTCAAGATGATCGGCGAAGCCGTTGATCTGACGTTTGACTACGAATTGGTTGGTCCGGGTCGTGCATCTGTCGAAAAAACAATTTCGTCCGCTTCAACGACTGAGGGTGCTGTTGTTATCGTCGGACAAGGCGCACTGACCGAAGCCGATGGCGAGGCGGTTCTTGGTCAAGCGATGGCTTTGACCACTGCTCTTGGCGGTTCGCTGATGGTTCTACACACAGCCGCTGGCCGTGTTGGAGCGATGGACGTAAATGCAACGACCGACGGTGGTCTTGATGCCGCTCTGGACGGCGCGGAGGTCATTTACAACCTCGGGGCTGATGAAGTCGCAATGCCAGAAGGTGCCTTCGTGATTTATCAAGGTAGCCACGGCGATAACGGCGCGCACCGCGCAGATGTTATCTTGCCTTCCGCTGCGTATACCGAAGAAAACGGGCTGTTCGTAAATACAGAAGGACGCCCTCAGCTGGCGCTACGCGCTGCGTTCCCTCCGGGAGAGGCAAAAGAAAACTGGGCGATTTTGCGAGCATTGTCGGCAAACTTAGGTTCGGTTTTGAAATACGATTCAATGGCTCAACTGCGTCAGGCTTTGGTTGCCGCGGTTCCCCATTTGGCTCAAGTCGATCAAGTTATTGCAAACGATTGGCAAGCATTGCCAGTTACATCGCTTGAAAAGGCCAAGTTCCGTAATGCGATTTCGGATTTCTATCTGACCAATCCGATTGCCCGCGCTTCAACTTTGATGGCAGAACTTTCGGCCAATGCGAAATCGCGCGGCGCAACTAAGGTGGCTGCTGAATAATGATGATGCGTCCCGCATATCTTCCAGTGATGGGTCTGGCCCTTTTGGGCGGGGCCTGCGCACCTGTGAGCGGCGACGATCTTAATTTTTCTCGTGCCGAGTTTGATTATCTCGGTTCGGAAACCCGTTTACTGGACGACAACATCGTTCAGTTCAGCGTCAAAATGATTGGCGCACGGAGAATTGCGGATGTTGCGGAATACGCAGAATGCGTGGCCGCACAATATACATTAATCCGTGGATATGGTTTTGCACGCCATGTCAGCACGACCGTCAAACAAAACGACGGTAGCTGGCAGGGGGACGCGTTCTACACCGTCTCAGATGCATTGCCCCGCGGCAAACGGCAGATCGACGCTGAAGTGGTTGTCGCTGCTTGTAACGAAAACGAAGTACCTACGGTGTGAGGACATATGGCTGAATTCTTTACCGACACCAATCTGGGGATTTTTCTTGTCATTCTTGGCAAGACGCTTTTGCTGATCCTACCGATTGTCACATCGCTAGCCTTCTTGATGTATGGCGAACGCAAAATCTGGGCGGCCGTTCAGCTGCGCCGAGGTCCGAACGTCGTTGGCGCGTTTGGTATCCTGCAAAGTTTTGCGGATTTTATAAAATACATCGTGAAAGAGGTCGTCTTCCCTGCCGGCGCTGACCGCGTTGTCTTCCTGCTTGCACCGATGATCTCGGTCGTTATGGCAGTTATTGTTTGGGCCGTGATCCCATTCGGGGACGGTTGGGCGATTGCCGATATCAACGTCGCGATCCTGTATGTCTTCGCCATTTCCTCACTAGAGGTTTACGGCGTGATCATGGGCGGATGGGCGTCAAACTCAAAGTACCCATTCCTTGGATCGCTCCGCTCTGCTGCGCAGATGATTTCTTATGAGGTCTCAATCGGCCTCATTATCATTGGCATCATCATTTCGACTGGCTCCATGAACTTCGGCGACATCGTGTCCGCTCAGGAAGGCGACTACGGCCTGCTCAGCTGGTATTGGTTGCCGCACTTCCCGATGTTGTTCTTGTTCTTCATCTCGGCGCTTGCCGAAACCAACCGACCACCGTTTGATCTTCCAGAAGCGGAATCTGAATTGGTTGCGGGTTATCAGGTTGAATACAGCTCGACCCCATTCATGCTGTTCTTCCTTGGCGAACTGCTAGCAATGGTACTGATGTGCGCCTTGACCACGTTGTTGTTCTTTGGTGGCTGGCTATCACCAATCCCTGGCCTGCCAGATGGCTTGCTCTGGATGGTCGGTAAAATGTTCCTCGTGTTCTTTGCCTTCTCAATGATGAAAGCAATCACACCACGTTATCGTTATGACCAACTGATGCGCATTGGCTGGAAAGTCTTCCTGCCGTTGTCGCTTGTATGGGTTGTATTGGTGTCGTTCCTTGCAAAATTCGAAGCTTTCGGCGGCGTGTACGCTCGCTGGGCAGTAGGAGGCTGATATGACGCAAATCGATTATAAACGCGCCGTTGGGTACTTCCTGCTTTCGGATTTTATCAAAGGCTTCAAGCTCGGGTTTAAGTACTTCTTTTCGCCAAAAGCGACGATCAACTACCCGCATGAAAAAGGGCCTTTGTCGCCTCGTTTCCGGGGAGAGCACGCACTGCGTCGCTATCCAAACGGCGAAGAGCGTTGCATTGCCTGTAAATTGTGCGAGGCGATTTGTCCGGCACAAGCAATCACGATTGATGCAGAACCTCGCGAAGATGGCAGTCGCCGCACAACGCGCTACGACATTGATATGACTAAATGCATTTACTGTGGTTTCTGCCAAGAAGCCTGCCCAGTAGATGCTATCGTCGAGGGCCCGAATTTCGAATTCGCAACCGAAACGCGCGAGGAACTGTTTTACAACAAAGACCGCCTTCTTGCGAATGGTGAGCGCTGGGAATCTGAGATTGCCCGCAACCTGGAAATGGATGCACCGTACCGATGACCGATGCGAAAACCCCTTTCGAGCTTATGATGGCTCAGGCACAGGAGATGGCTAAAACCTTCAATCCTGCGCTCGAGTCGTTCTCGCCCCGCGGGTTTGAGACTCTTTGGCCGACCATGCCCAAAGAAATGATGGAAATGGCGTTTGGTAAAGGCATCAGCCAAGAAGGTCTGGATGCAAAAACGCGGTTGCTGCTGACCATTGCTGGCCTGACCATGCAGGGCGCACAAGCCGACACCCCTTTCCGCATGACTGTTCGTCACGCAATGGAAGCTGGCGCCACGAAAGATGAGATTGCCGAGACCATCGCTCAGATGTCGATGTTTGCAGGTATTCCGGCCATGACCCGCGCAATGGATCTTGCAAAAGAAGTCATGGAAAACAACAAGGATGATGAGCAATGACCGTTGCAGCCTTAGCCTTTTATGTATTTGCGATTACGACAATTACAGGTGGCCTTTTTACGGTGATAAGCCGCAACCCAGTTCACTCTGTTTTGTGGCTGATTTTGGCGTTCTTAAGCTCTGCGGGCCTCTTCGTGCTGCTGGGCGCAGAATTCGTAGCGATGCTGTTGATCATCGTTTACGTCGGTGCGGTAGCTGTTTTGTTCCTGTTCGTCGTTATGATGTTGGACGTGGACTTCGCCGAGCTTAAGGCAGAGATGGCACGCTATATGCCTCTGGCCCTGCTGATTGGTGTTGTCTTGTTGATGCAGCTTGGAATGGCCTTCGGCGCTTGGACCGAAGCGGATCAAGCCCAAGCACTTCGCGGTGCAGTGACGCCGACAGATACGCAGAACACTGCAGCACTTGGTTTGCTAATTTATGACAAGTATTTCCTTCTTTTCCAACTTTCTGGACTGATCCTGTTGGTCGCGATGATCGGGGCAATTGTTTTGACACTGCGCCATCGTACAGACATCAAACGTCAGGATATTCTGGCCCAGATGTATCGCGATCCAGCCAAGTCTATGGAATTGAAAGACGTAAAGCCGGGGCAGGGACTGTAACTGATGACAAGTGTCTGGAGCGTAATATTCTCGCCGATGGGTATCGGTATTTACGCAGTGTTTTGGATTTTGAAATTGACGGTAGGCGCATGGGTCGTTCGCAAGATCTTTGTCAGCCTGCCAAATACGGCGCAGCTTAAACTGCGCAACCTATTTAACTTCCGCAGGTCGACCACGTCGGTCTTGCCGGAACAAAGAACATGAAGTGAGGACGGTATGATCGGAATTGAGCATTACCTGACAGTAGCGGCGACCTTGTTCGTCATCGGAATTTTCGGGCTTTTCCTGAACCGAAAGAACGTGATCGTTCTGCTGATGTCGATCGAATTGATGTTGCTGTCGGTGAACATCAACCTCGTTGCGTTCTCTAGCTATCTTGGGGATCTGGCAGGCCAGGTCTTTACACTCTTCGTTCTCACGGTCGCGGCGGCGGAAGCTGCCATCGGCCTTGCAATCCTCGTCTGCTTCTTCCGCAACCGCGGCACTATCGCGGTGGAAGACATCAACGTGATGAAAGGCTGATTTGATGGAATCGGTAATCCTTTTTGCCCCGCTCGTGGGCGCCATTATCGCAGGATTCGGGCATCGGGTCATTGGCGACAAAGGTGCTCAGTATATTACGACTGGCCTGTTGTTCTTAGCAGCACTTCTTAGCTGGATCGTTTTCCTAGGCTTCGACGGTCACACGAAGCATATCGAGATCATGACGTGGATCCAGTCTGGTACGCTTGATACAAGCTGGGGCATCCGTCTCGACCGCTTGACGGCGATCATGCTGGTTGTGGTGAATACGGTTTCGGCTCTCGTGCATATGTATTCGATCGGCTACATGGCGCATGACAGCCAGTTCGCCGAAAACGAAAGCTATCGCCCTCGTTTCTTCGCCTACCTATCGTTTTTCACATTCGCCATGCTTATGCTGGTAACGTCGGACAACCTTGTTCAGATGTTCTTTGGCTGGGAAGGTGTGGGTGTTGCATCCTATCTGTTGATTGGCTTCTACTTCCGCAAAGACAGTGCGAACGCCGCGTCTATTAAGGCGTTTGTCGTGAACCGCGTTGGTGACTTTGGCTTTGCACTTGGCATCTTTGGCTTGTTCATGATGACCGGTTCGATCCAGTTTAATGATGTATTCGCTGCCGCACCTGCGTTGGCCGATACAACACTGACCTTCCTGTGGAGCGATTGGAACGCCGCAAACGTACTGGCGGTTCTGCTGTTTATCGGTGCGATGGGTAAATCAGCCCAGTTGTTCCTGCACACATGGCTGCCAGATGCGATGGAAGGCCCGACGCCTGTTTCGGCCCTGATCCACGCCGCAACCATGGTTACAGCAGGCGTTTTCCTTGTATGTCGCATGTCGCCACTGTTCGAATACGCGCCAGAGGCAACTGCCTTTATCACGTTCCTTGGTGCCACCACGGCGTTTGTCGCGGCAACAATCGGCTTGGTTCAAAACGACATCAAACGCGTCATCGCGTATTCAACAATGTCTCAGCTTGGCTACATGTTCGTAGCCGCGGGCGTTGGCGTTTATTCGGTCGCGATGTTCCATTTGTTCACACACGCGTTCTTTAAGGCGATGCTTTTCCTTGGCGCCGGGTCGGTGATCCACGGGATGCACCACGAACAGGACATGCGGAACTACGGTGGTTTGCGTAAGAAACTGCCATACACATATTGGGCGATGATGATCGGCACGCTGGCAATCACGGGTGTTGGTATCCCGCTGACCCAGATTGGATTCGCTGGCTTCCTGTCGAAAGACGCGGTCATAGAAAGCGCTTGGGCAGGTACTGCAGGTGGCTATGCCTTCTGGATGCTGGTTATCGCGGCTCTGTTCACTTCGTTCTACTCATGGCGCTTGATGTTCATGACCTTCTTCGGAGAGGCACGAGGCGACAAGCATACACACGACCATGCACATGAAAGCCCGATGGTAATGTTGATACCTCTTGGCGTGCTGGCTTTGGGTTCGATTACGGCAGGCATGATTTGGTATGGTTCGTTCTTTGGCGATCACCACAAGGTCAACGATTTCTTTGGCATCGAGGCGCACGCATCGGCAGAGGAATCTCATGGCGAGGAGACAGACGATCACGCAGCGCCTGCTGATGATCACGCTGCTATGGCGGAAGAGCATCATGGCTCAGACGAAGCTCACGCCGAGGCTGAAGCAGACCCTGCCCACGCAGTTGTTGCAGCGGTTCATCATGGCGAAGCGCCGGCTGGTGCAATTTACATGGGCGACGACAACCACGTCATGGACGATGCACACCACGCCCCGACATGGGTCAAGGTCAGCCCATTCGTCGCTATGATCATCGGCTTTGTAACCGCGTTCTGGTTCTATATCATCAACCCGTCGATCCCGGCACGTTTGGCTGCAAACCAGCGTCCTCTCTACCTATTCCTGCTGAACAAGTGGTTTTTCGACGAGATTTACGACGCTGTATTCGTAAAACCTGCCAGTGCTATCGGCCGTTTCCTTTGGAAGCGCGGTGATGGCAACGTTATTGACGGCACACTCAACGGTATTGCGATGGGTATCATTCCTTTCTTCACCCGCCTCGCTGGTAAAGCCCAGTCTGGTTACGTGTTCACCTATGCGTTCGCGATGGTGCTTGGCATCGTCGCGTTGATCACCTGGATGTCGCTCAGCGGAGGAGCGCACTAATGGCTAACTTACTTTCCATTGTTACGTTTATCCCCGCTGTTGCAGCGCTGATCCTTGCGATCTTCCTGCGTGGAGAAGACGAGGCGGCCAACGGTCGGGCGAAAATGCTCGCGCTGGTGGCGACGGCTGTGACTTTCCTTGTGTCACTGTTCATTTTGGCTGAATTCGACGCGTCAGACCCTGGCATGCAGTATGTTGAAGAACGCGACTGGTTGATGGGGCTCACCTACAAGATGGGCGTAGACGGTATCAGCGTTCTGTTCGTGATGCTGACGACCTTCATGATGCCACTGGTGATTTTGGCCAGCTGGGGTGTGAGTTCACGCGTTAAAGAATATATGATCGCTTTCCTACTATTGGAAACGCTGATGCTCGGCGTGTTTATGGCGCTCGATCTGGTGTTGTTCTACCTGTTCTTTGAGGCCGGTCTAATCCCGATGTTCCTAATCATTGGTATCTGGGGTGGCGCGAACCGCATTTACGCATCGTTCAAGTTCTTCCTCTACACCTTCCTCGGTTCGGTGCTGATGCTTGTTGCAATGGTTGCGATGTATGCGGACGCAGGAACGACGGATATGGTTGCGCTTGCAGCGCATGATTTCTCATCTGACAACTTCTCGATTTTGGGCATTACCGTTGTTGGTGGTTTGCAGACGATGATGTTCTTGGCATTCTTTGCCAGCTTTGCAGTCAAAATGCCGATGTGGCCGGTTCACACTTGGCTTCCTGACGCACACGTTCAGGCGCCGACAGCCGGTTCGGTTGTTCTGGCGGCGATCCTGTTGAAAATGGGTGGCTACGGCTTCCTCCGATTCAGCTTGCCAATGTTCCCTGTGGGTTCGGAGGTGATGACCGACTTCGTGTTGTGGCTGTCCGTGATCGCGATTGTCTACACGTCGCTTGTGGCGCTGGTTCAGGAAGACATGAAAAAGCTTATTGCTTATTCATCGGTCGCTCACATGGGCTATGTCACCGCAGGTATCTTTGTTGCGAACCAACAAGGTGTTGATGGCGCGATCTTCCAGATGATCTCACACGGGTTTATCTCGGGCGCGCTCTTCCTAAGCGTTGGCGTGATCTATGACCGCATGCACACCCGCGAGATTTCCGCTTACGGAGGTCTGGTGAATCGCATGCCGGCCTACGCGCTGATCTTCATGTTCTTCACCATGGCGAACGTTGGCTTGCCTGGTACTTCCGGCTTTGTTGGCGAATTCCTAACCTTGATGGGCATGTTCCAATACAACACTTGGATTGCGGCTATCGCCACTTCAGGCGTGATCTTCTCGGCGGCATATGCGCTGTGGCTCTATCGTCGCGTCGTCTTTGGCGACTTGATCAAGGAAGCGTTAAAAACGATCGAGGATATGAACGCCCGCGAAAAATGGATCATGGCACCACTGATTGTTATGACCTTGCTGTTGGGTGTTTATCCGTCGTTGGTGCTGGATATTATCGGCCCATCGGTCGAGAACCTACTTCACAATTACCATTCGGCCCTTGCTTCGACTGCGGATCACGCAGCCGTTGCACCAGCGGCAACCCATTGAGGATTTGAACGATGCTTCAGGCTGATCTGAATATTATCCTGCCGGAAATCATCCTATCCGTCTTCGCCATGTTGGCGTTGGTTGGGGCTGTGTACACGGGCAAAGACAAAATGGCGTCAACGCTGACGTGGGCGACGGCAAGTCTATTTGTCGTATTGGCCGCGTGGATCGGCATGAATGGGTCAGGTGACAATTCTGCGTTCGACGGCATGTACAGCGACGACGCATTTAGTCGATTTGCTAAGGTCGTCATTTTGTTGTCAGCAGCGGCCGTTATCGTAATGAGCCAAGAATACGCCCAACGTCGTGGTATGTTGAAGTTTGAGTATCCGATCCTAATCACATTGGCCGTTGTAGGTATGATGGTGATGGTGTCTGCAGGCGATCTGATGACCCTCTATATGGGTCTCGAGTTACAATCACTTGCACTATACGTGATCGCATCGATACGCCGTGATAGCTTGAAGTCGACTGAGGCGGGCTTGAAGTACTTTGTACTCGGCGCACTCAGCTCTGGCTTGCTGCTCTACGGATCGTCCTTGGTCTATGGTTTCTCGGGCACAACACTTTTCAGCGGCATCGCACAGGCAGCGCAAGGTGACCACATGCCTTTGGGAATGTTATTCGGCCTCGTATTCATGGCCTCTGGCTTTGCTTTCAAAGTCTCGGCGGTTCCGTTCCACATGTGGACGCCAGACGTCTATGAGGGCGCCCCAACCCCTGTTACGGCATTCTTTGCGACAGCTCCCAAAGTTGCCGCGATGGGCCTGTTTGCACGTGTGATGCACGACGCTTTCGGTGGGATGGTTGGCGATTGGCAGCAAATCATTGCGCTGTTGTCAGTTCTGTCGATGTTCCTTGGTGCGATTGCAGCGATTGGTCAGCGCGACATCAAACGCCTGATGGCTTATTCTTCGATTGCCCATATGGGTTATGCTTTGATCGGTTTAGCAACCGGTACTGAGGCTGGTATTTCAGCGATGCTGATCTACATGGCGATCTACGTGACGATGAATATCGGAACTTTCGCCTTTATCTTGTCGATGGAGCGTGACGGCCAACCGGTAACGAGCATCGATAGTTTGCGTCTCTATTCGCGCTCTGAGCCTGGGAAAGCGATGGCAGTGTTGATCCTTATGTTCTCGCTTGCTGGTGTTCCACCTATGCTTGGGTTCTTTGCGAAACTGGGTGTTTGGCAGGCAGCAATCCAAGCTGACATGGTTTGGTTGGTAGTCGCCTCGGCGGTCGCGTCTGCGATTGGTGCGTTTTACTATCTGCGTATCGTATTCTTTATGTACTTCGGTGACGAGGCTGATGGATTGAACGGTGGAAAATCAGCGATGCTTTCAGGCGTTCTTGTGGCTTCGGCTGCGATCATGTTGATCGGGATCGTAAACCTGTTCGGCATCGAAGGACCAGCCATGACGGCAGCGGCGACGCTTGTCCACTAACGTGCGGTTTGCAAATCAAGTAAATTCAATTGTGACGCGCCAAGGCGCGTCGCTTTTGTTTTCTGAGATAGGTATTTGGAGCAAAATAAAGTGACTTCCAGCTGGCCAGAAGGATATAGCAAGCGCGTATTGGCCGAGGTGGGCAGCACCAACGCTGAAGCGGCCCGAATTGCACCGACGCTTGCAGGACCAGAGTGGATTCTTGGTTTGAAGCAGACTGCTGGTCGTGCACGTAGAGGTCGTGAGTGGAAAGCGCCTGAAGGCAATTTTGCGGCGACTTTGGTGATGCGACCGTCTGAAACGCCGGATCAAGTTGCGTTGCGAAGTTTTGTTGCCGCTCTTGCTTTGTTTGATGCGCTCGACGCAGCAACTGGACGTACGGATTGGCTGTCTCTGAAGTGGCCAAATGACGTGTTGTTGAAGGGCGGCAAGGTTGCGGGCATTTTGCTAGAGAGTGCAGGGTTGGGCCAAGGCGTTGGGCATATTGCTATTGGCATCGGGGTCAATCTAATTGCGGCCCCACCTCGTGCTGAACTGGAAGCGACCGCTATGCATCCAGTCTCAGTCCTTGCAGAAACAGGGGTCAGGATAGCCCCTGAAGACTTTCTTGACCTTCTGGCAAGCGCCTACGCGAGGCATGAGGATACATTTCGAACGCTAGGTTTTACCCCCATTCGAAACTTGTGGCTTTCGCGAGCGGCGAGAATTGGCGAGGTCATCACAGCGCGAACGATGCGTGATGAGGTCACAGGAACATTTGAGACGGTCGATGCGCAGGGCAATCTTGTGCTAAAGACCGCAAAAGCCCGCGAGACGATTCCCGCGGCTGACATTTTCTTCTAAAGGTGGCGTATGCTTCTGGCGATTGATTGCGGCAATACAAATACTGTTTTCTCAATTTGGGACGGCAAGAAATTTCTGTGCACGATGCGGACATCAACCCATCACGGACGCACGGCGGACGCGTATTTCACGTGGTTTTCAACATTGGTGCAGCACTACAAGCTAGAGCTGGACATTACTGATGTCATCATCTCATCGACCGTTCCTCGCGTTGTTTTCAATCTGCGCGTCTTTTCTGACCGGTTCTTTGATTGTCGGCCCATTGTTGTCGGCAAGGCTGAATGTGCATTGCCCGCTGACCCGCGCGTAGATATCGGCACTCAAATCGGGCCTGATCGTCTTGTGAACACAGCAGGCGCCTATGACCGCCACGGGGGCGATCTGATTGTTGTGGATTTTGGTACGGCGACAACCTTTGACGTGGTCGCCAGTGACGGGGCTTACGTAGGCGGCGTTATCGCGCCCGGCGTAAACCTATCCTTAGAGGCGCTGCACATGGCTGCCGCCGCTTTACCTCATGTAGACATCGCGAAACCTCAAATGGTTGTGGGCACAAATACGGTTGCCTGCATTCAATCCGGTGTTTTTTGGGGCTATATCGGTATGGTCCGTGAGGTTTGTGCACGGATTAAAGCAGAACGAGAGCGTCCGATGAAGGTGATCGCGACTGGCGGTCTTGCGCAGTTGTTTGACCAATCTGAAACTCTGTTCGATTTCTATGAAGACGATCTTACAATGCATGGCCTGACGGTCATTCATTCCTACAATAAGGGACTATCCGCTTGAGCAACGATCGTCTGATTTATCTGCCATTGGGCGGAGCCGGTGAAATTGGCATGAACGCCTATGTTTACGGGTACGGTAAACCAGGTAAAGAACGCCTAATCCTAGTTGATCTTGGCGTTACGTTTCCAGACATGGACACCACGCCTGGTGTCGATTTGATTATGCCGGATATCAGCTGGCTGAAAGAACGACAGGATCAGCTGGAAGCGATCTTTATCACCCACGGGCATGAGGATCACGTTGGCGCGGTCGGACACTTGTATTCCCAACTTGAAACCCCAATTTACGCTCGCGCATTTACGGCAAATCTTGCCCGTGGAAAGCTAGAGCAGCATGGTCAGCCTGATGACGTGGTAACAACAGTTTCAGCATGGCCTGAGACAGTTTCAATTGGCCCGTTTCAAGTAGGTTTCGCACCTATTTCGCACTCGATCCCTGAAAGTTCAGGTCTTGTGATCGATACACCTGCAGGTCGCATAGTGCACACAGGCGACTTCAAAATTGATGAAACACCTCTAGTCGGTGAACCGTTTGACGCTGAAATGTGGGGTGAGATTGCAAAGGGTGGTGTGAAAGCGCTGGTCTGCGATTCAACGAACGTATTTTCCATGCAAGCGGGTCGCTCGGAATCAACGATTGGCAAGCCTATTGAAGAATTGATTGCGTCGTCCACTGGTTTGGTTGCCGCTACGACGTTTGCATCGAACGTTGCCCGCGTTCGGACCTTGGCTGAGGCTGGCACAAGGGCAGGGCGTTCAGTTGTGCTGTTGGGTCGAGCGATGCGCCGTATGGTCGAGGCGGCGACGACGACTGGTGTCCTGACTGACTTTCCCAAAATTACCAGCCCTGAGGATGCCCAGAAAATTCCTCGCCAAAACTTGATGTTGATCACTACGGGTTCTCAAGGTGAACGGCGCGCAGCCACAGCGCAGCTTTCGCGCGGTAAGTTCCTTGGCCTTCAATTGAAAGAGGGTGATACGTTTCTATTTTCGTCTAAAACCATTCCGGGAAATGAACGCGGCGTGATCCGTATCATGAACGCATTTTCTGAAATCGGTGTGGATGTAGTGGACGATAACGATGGCAAGTATCATGTTTCGGGCCATGCAAACCGGCCTGACTTGGAAAAAATGCATGAGATAATCCACCCCGAGATGATGATTCCAATGCACGGTGAGCATCGCCATTTACGTGAGCATTCAAAGATAGCTGATGCGAAAGGAATACCGTCGGCAATCGCCGTTAATGGTATGATGCTGAACCTGACAGGTGCTTTGCCAGAGGTTTGTGGATACGTGGATACGGGCCGTCAGTATCTTGATGGGTCGGTCAAAATCGGTGCTTTGGATGGCATTGTTCGGGATCGCATTCGTATGGCGCTAAACGGTCATGTGATTGTGACGCTAATCGTCGACGATCAAAATGACCCGCTGGGCGAGCCCTGGTGTGAACTTATGGGCTTACCGGAAATCGGCAAGTCGAACGCACCCTTGGTTGAGGTTCTAGAAGAAGATCTCAGTCAGTTCCTTGGACGGGCAAGCGGTAAAACCATGTCGGATGACGACAAGCTTGAAGCCGAGATTAAGCGGATTGTCCGAAAATCGTCCAACGACGAAATTGGCAAAAAGCCCGAAGTCACAATAATCATTAGCCGATTGGCATAAAAAAGGCGGTCAGTGACCGCCCTTTGCTTAACTCGCCATGCGCTCTTCAAAACTGAGTGCGATGAAGCTTGGCATGTGATCGCCCATACCTACGACAGAGGGCCCACCGTCGTCGCGGCGACCTTTGCCACGACGTTGTTGCTGACGACCTCGAGGCTTTTCTTGGCGCTGTGGCGCAGGCTTTTCTGCAACCAGTTCAACAACTTCTGCTTTTACCTGTTCAACAACCGGCTCGCTGGCTTCGACCTTTTCTGGTTCGGCTTTTGGCTTCGGTTCAGGCTTTTTCAGCGGGTTGTCGATCCGATGGATTTCTTTTTGGATCAATGCCTCAATAGCGGCCAGACCTTTTTGATCGCGTGGTTCACAAATCGTGATTGCACGACCTTCCCGACCAGCACGGCCAGTTCTACCGATGCGGTGAACGTAATCTTCTGCGTGACCCGGAACATCAAAGTTAAACACATGGCTAACCGATGGAACATCAAGTCCACGCGCAGCAACATCCGAAGCCACCAAAATGCGCAAGGATCCATCACGGAACGCATCGAGCGTTCGCATACGCTGAGACTGATCCAAGTCACCATGGATTGGCGCGGCGTCAAATTTGTACTTTTTCAGAGACTTTGCGACGATATCCACATCAACCTTGCGGTTGCAGAAGATTATTGCGTTCGTGCATTTATCGCCTTCAGAGTCGATCAAAGCCCTAAGAACATTTCGCTTTTCGGTCGCTGAACGATCTTTGCGGCTGCCTTTGAACTCAACAACTGATTGCTCAATAGTCTCGGATGCAGTCGCTTGACGCGCAACTTCCACCTTGGCCGGAGCCGACAGGAATGTATTCGTAATCCGCTCAATTTCCGGCGCCATCGTTGCCGAAAAGAACAGAGTCTGACGTGTAAATGGTGTTAGGCTGAAAATACGCTCGATGTCAGGGATGAAACCCATGTCCAGCATGCGGTCAGCTTCGTCGACGACCATGATCTGAACGCCTGTGAGCAACAGTTTGCCACGCTCAAAATGATCAAGTAAACGGCCCGGCGTCGCAATCAGAACGTCGACACCTTTGTCGATCAGTGTGTCTTGCTCTTTAAAGGACACGCCGCCGATCAGCAGGGCTTTAGTCAATTTTAGATACTTCGAATACGTATCGAAGTTCTCAGCAACCTGTGCGGCCAACTCTCGTGTAGGGCAGAGCACTAGCGAACGTGGCATACGCGCCCGTGCGCGGCCACGTGCAAGAAGCGAAAGCATCGGTAGCGTAAAACCAGCCGTCTTGCCTGTTCCGGTCTGAGCGATGCCCAGAACGTCCTGTCCTGCAAGGGCAGGGGGAATGGCGCCAGCTTGAATAGGGGTGGGTTGTTCATAGCCGGCGTCGTTGACGGCTTTCAACACTTTGGGGTTCAGATTCAGATCCGAAAATTTTGTCATACGTATCCACGATTTTGCGGACACACATAGCCCGCCGTCACAGCCAATCAGGTATTTTCAGAGCGATCCGTTCGGCCGCTCGACCTGCGCGCCTCGTCTAACTGAATTCGTAAATTTTATCAATGAGTTGTCTGACTTGTGCAGAAATCCCAATGTTTAAAGGGGTTCAGGTATCTTTTTTGCAACGCATTAAGTCTTGAAGTGACGTAACACAGCACCCGCAAAGTCAGTTTTGTAGCTACGAAGGTGTCCATAAGTGCGAAGTCTTTGCAAAAGTTCAGGTGTGGCGGCGCAAACCTCGTTAAAGAACTGGCGCAAACCTGTATCGCCACCTGCGTCTTCCAACGCCAAAAACAAGCGGTGCAGATTCGGCGCATCAGGATCGTTCTCACGCACGCCGGGGGGCTGGATAGGGGGGGCTAATTCTTCGCGGTAACTGCCCATTGTTTTGCGGTATTGATAGGTTTTCAGCCAGTCTTCCCAGCTTTTAGCGTGCATGTGCAAAAGTTCGGTATTCTCAAGCAAGACTTCACCAGGATTGTTCCCGCTAGGTGTTTCGAGATTGTGAATTTTGAACTTGATATCCTGCAGCCCAGTTCGAACGAACAATTTGCCCGCGACGTGGGAAAGGAAGCCACCGTTCAGATAAGGTCCAAATTCCGGATATATTTTTGGGGTTTCATCCAATCGTTGCATCCAGTTCTCAGAACAAGCCTTGAAATGGGTTTCTTCGCCGTCGCCAGATAGCGCCTCAATCGGGCGAATACGGGCGCAGAGGCAATCGGATGGCAATTTGTCCAACTGAGTCTTGATATCTGTCTTGGGCCAGAGAAATTCGTCGACATCAATATGTGCAAGCCAATCGACTGACGTATGCATATAAGCCCATTTTGCATTCGCGAACTGGCGGCCTTGATGCATGGGTGGGCGCTGATGAGTTTCTTTGGGCCGCCTCATTTTCCAGTATTTGTCGTCGCACTGGAGCACGTTGACTTTCGGATGTGCGGCTAAGACGTCTTTAGCGTCGCTGGGAGCGTCAAGATAGATGTTCACCTCATCAGCGCCCAGTTCTAGATGATGGGCGGCGAATTCAAGGATAGTATCCGGTTCAGCCTTTACGGTGGCAACAATTCCCCAAGTGGTCATGTGCTTTCCTTGGGTTTCATCCGGCGTCGCATTGACGCCATCCGCGCAAAAACCGTGTCACTGCTGCCAACCAGCGTTTCAAGTAGGTTTTCGGCCAAAGGCCCGACAACGTCATCATGTTGGGCATCTTCCCAGAGGGGCCCTAGAAGGTTCACGTCTAAACCACCGTTTCGAATTGAATAAGTCTCCATTTCAAGCGGCAAGGGTGTGTCGCAGCGGTTGCCGCGCCTATGGGCTTCTGAAGGGGGAAGACCTGTGAACAACCGTTCGGATTCATATAGCTTCATCATTC
>ERZ1048872.1090-NODE-1090-length-24382-cov-10.349118_pt1 | contig 24382 bp, 21 predicted proteins | sample MGYA00383100_ERZ1048872 | MGnify/ENA primary metagenome ERZ1048872 (study PRJEB29581, sample SAMEA5548370) | metagenome | biome: marine; feature: coastal; material: water | depth 50 m | study: Short-term variability in the microbial, nano- and picoplankton...
AACCGCTGAAGGCATCTAAGCGGGAAGCCCCCCTCAAAACAAGGTATCCCTGAGAGCCGTGGAAGACCACCACGTCGATAGGCCGGAGATGTAAGCGCAGTAATGCGTTCAGTTGACCGGTACTAATGGCTCGATAGGCTTGATTTGATCCAGTAATAGTCAGATATTACTCACATCAAAAAGCATACACACATACATGCTTGACTTGGATTTGGTATTTCCTCGGTTTGGTGGCCATAGCACGAGCAAAACACCCGGCTCCATTCCGAACCCGGCCGTTAAGTGCCGTTGCGCTGATGGTACTGCGTCTTAAGGCGTGGGAGAGTAAGTCACCGCCAAACCTAGAAAATACCAAATCCGCGTATCTCTCAAAATGATCACAATAATTACCCCAAATCACACCCTACCCAACGCGTAAGATAAATCTGCATGCGCGATTGCTAAAATAGGCGTGCTAAAGCGTAATCATAAGAGCGATAAACATGCATTGCCTCGCACACAGAACCCCAACGCAAACCCACAAAAAGCACCCGTATAAAACAAATAAAACCCGCCCAGCCGCCAGCTGCTCTCGTGATCCCACGCCAAAACCCCTCACAGCGGTAAAATAAACGACCACAACGCGTGGTGAGTGTTGCCAGAGCTACGCTCCACGGCGCAGACATAATGCAAAACAGCCTTCCAGCATCGCTCATATATAGGAATAAAGCCTTCGCATCCCCGAGGTGAAATAAATACCTTTTAGACAAACCGCGCTGACAATAATACAAAATACAAGGCTTTTGGAATTTTCTGCGCCGTCAGCCGCTATGATGAAGCAACCGCTGATTAATTGGATAGCCGCGAATCGCTTTTTCACATTCAATCAGAAGTGCGTTTCAGCTGGGCCGAAAACTCAATTTCCAAGTGGCGCAGCTCCGCAATTATGGATTCAAGATCCTCTGGGTTTTTCACATAAAGCTCAATATTTGCACTGTCATGAACCAATCCGGTCGGCGCTTGATCTGCCGCGTCGTTTAAAGCCAGGGCCTTAAACGTTGAAACTGGTTTGGAAAAGCCTTTGACCTTTAAGTCGTCGAAGAACGCGGTTTTCACGCGGTCGTTTAACAATGAAGCTGTGTCTTTGGACAGCAAGACCTCTCCGGGTGGGCAAAGGCTTTCCAACCGTGCCGCCATGTTGACCGGACTGCCAAGCACCGTATAATCCAAGCGCTGACTTGACCCAAAATTACCGACCGTACAATAGCCGGTGGCAATTCCCATTCGGACATTAAGCCCATGCGAGATACCTTTTTTGGACTTCCAGCTTCTGCTGATTTGCGCGATTTTTTGTTGCATCTCTAACGCCATCTTTACGCAGCGAAACGCGTCCATTTCTTCTCCGGCGCTGTCCGGGTCTCCAAAGAAAACCATAACAGCGTCGCCGATGAATTTATCGATTGTTCCCCCGTTCGCAATCGCGATCTCGGTCATGTCAGACAAATAACTGTTAATAATATGTGCAAGCTTTTCGGGCTCTAAAGTGTCAGAAATATCGGTAAAACTGACGATATCTGAAAAGAAAACCGTTAGGTTTTTTCTCGTATAGCTTTCATCTTCCCTCATTCGGTCAGAAAAAATGGTTTCATAAACTTGTGGTGATAAATACTTAGCCAGCCGGTTGGCGATTGATTCTAATTTTTCACTTTTCTCTTTAAGACGTTGATTAGTCGTTTCGTTTTCGGCTAACAGCGTTTGATTTTGTTCGTGAAGCCGGTATTCTTCCGTCCGGTCAATCAGCTGGCCTTGCACGCCATTTAAATAACTGAATGTGCCATTTTCGGTGAAGGTGGCCAGAAAAGAGAATGTCTTAAACGCATCAGAGGTTTTAATCTTCAATTGTGGTATGAGAACTTTTTTGTCGCGCTGCAAACTGTTTGAAAACTCTTCAATTTGTTCATCGGAAACCCCAAGCCGACCAAGAAGGGCAAGGATATTAAACCCTTCGATATTTTTAATGTTGGGAAATAAGGCTTTGAAATTTTTATTTGCCTTGACAATGTTCAGTTCTGCATCGGCGAAATAAGCGGCTGTTATCGCATTTTCAAAATTAAAAAAGCTGACATCTAAAATAGAGTCTTTATTGAAAATCTCTTCAAGCGTGGCTGACATTCGTGCGGTCCTAAACAGTCAAAAACGATCTTTTCTGACGTTGAAACTGGCATAAACTTGACAGGAGGCAAGCGAAAATCCCAGAATGGAAATTATTATTTGTTTAAAAAGAATAGTAAAAACCCACATTTTGTGAAAATCTGCCGTTATAAAGCCCATGTGGAAAAAAGTTGGACTTGGCGTAGATAAATTAATATTGATATAAAACAACGAATTGGAGCTGCATTGTGTTAATAAAACTTCACGGCACGCGGGGATCTATCCCCCAACCAGCTGATACGTCCAAATACGGCGGCAACACGTCATGTTGCGAAGTGTTGACGGATGATATGCAAATTATTCTTGATACGGGAACCGGTTTTCAAAACGTTCAATTGGATACAAATCGAACATCAATTATCTTGTACAGCCATTTTCACCATGATCATATTCAAGGTCTGCCATTTAATGGAAGCGTGTTTGCGCATCAGGAAGATATTTTTCTGGCCAGTGCTTTGGTCAATAGAAGTGTTCTTAGAAACCTCATTCAAACATATTTTTCGGGTGGATATTTTCCCGTTGATATCGTGACCATCCTCAAACAACTGAAATTTTCGAATATAAGCACCATACAAAAAATGCTCGCGCCAAATTTAAGCTTGGAGGTGTTTGAATTGAACCATCCCGGCGGCAGTATGGGATATTCGCTGCAAAGCAGTCGAGGAAAATTTACTTATTTGCTGGATAATGAATATCTCGAGGAACAATTGCCGTTTTTATTAAAATTTGTTGAGGGATCTGATTTTGTGCTCTGGGATGGCATGTTCACGGATCACGAATTGGCAAACGGGCGCAAAGGATGGGGGCATTCCTCGATCGAACAGGCCTGTAGTTTTGCAGAGTTGGCAGAGATTAAAAAATTAGCCATCAGCCATCACAGTCCCGCTCGAACGGATCAAGAACTTGACATGCTTTCTGAAACTCTGACATCGGATAAAGTGTCTTTTGCAATTCAAAATACCGAGGTCACGATCTGAATGAAGCGTTTGAAAATGGAAATTGGAAAGCATGTCTTTCGTAAAGGTGATGCTGCCAATGGTGTGTATTTGGTTTTGTCGGGATCGGTTGGAATTTTCTTGCCCAGCAATGGCACCAAGGATCCTGATTTTCTGGTAAGAGATAATGAATTATTCGGTGAAATGGGTGTTGTCAGCGATCAATCACGCATGGCAACGGCCCTGACCGTGACCGAATGCGATTTGCTTTTCGTATCACGGGATGAATTTGATAAAATGGTGGATGACTCGCATATCGTGGTGAAGGGCATATTACGTATCCTTGCGGAACGATTGCGGATGGCGCAGACCGCAAAGAAATAAGCCGCCTTGCCGTTTTAAATCGCATTAGTTTTCAGCGTTGCACCCTAATCGGTTTCATTACAGCGTTATCTTCGCGGGCATGTGAGCGATCGAAATCAGCGCAGTTTGGGTAAAAATGGACAGTTGGCCTGCTTTATTGGCTGCGCAATGCGTATTCGTAAGTAGACTTTTAGTGTTTGCGACTTACATCCCCTAAAAGCGTAGCAAAATGATACTGGTTTTACAGGGTGACAGTGCCCACTGGTACATCATGAGGGGTGGCAATGAGCACGATCAACGGAATAGCGGCGGGCGCATATGCGCAACAACAAGCATCTCAAGAAAGCCAAGCGCGCATCCAAGACTCGCGCGTTGCAGACACGATTGTTGAAAAGTCTCAGAGTTTAAAACAAGATACCAGCGTGCTGGTTGAAATCAGCCGCGCCGCGCGTGTTTTGGCACAACAAAAACTTGCCGATGCGCGTCAAGGTGCTGCTCAGCAAGATGCCGCCCTGCAAGAGGCCGCTGTCGAGCGGAAGGCAGAGCGGTCACCGGTGTAGCCCTTTCAACCGAGGGTGACCCTTTAAGCTTGGCCGCCAGCGGCGCATGTTGCGCGCAAATTCGCGCCCACCGCAGTTTATCCCGCAGGATCGCCTTTGTCTGTTTCTCATAGAGAAACGCCTAAACAGCGCGGATCAAACGCCGTATAGGTTACGAGGCTTAAAAAGGCGCACTGATGATCGTTGGATATTCAAGAATTGCCCTATTTCAACCGCAATCGCAGGCGGAAGAACAGGTTGCGATGCTCTTAAATTACGGGTGTTTAGAAGAGCATATCTATCAAGAACAAACCGCAGCTCAGGACCTGCGCGGGCAATTGCGCCTTGCGCTGAATGCTTTGCGCAAGGGGGATAAGTTGGTGCTGTGCAAACTCTCTGCGCTTGGCTCCACACTAGGAGAGTTGAGCGCAGCATTTTTAGAGATTGATCGAAAATCAGCAGATTTGGTTATTTTGGATATTGGCGGGTTGCAGATGGACAGCGGCCAAAAAACCGGGCAAGCGATGTTGAAGTCACTTCGGGAACTTGCGGATTTGCCGCATGAAGTGCAGCGTGAGAAAAAATTTGAAGCGGTAAAAGCGCAACGTGATGTGCTTTAAACACCCAAGTTAATTTCCCGAATTTGTTATTTTATCGCCTTTACGCTTTTCAGAATAGCGGAACCCAATCACTTCACATTGGCGAATACTGTTGAGCTGATCGAGTTGGGTATTGACCACCGCCGTCCATGTTTCGGTGCCAAATTTTTCCATCATTTTTCCGTCAATTGTTTGCATCAACTTTGAGCATTCACCAGTACTGCCTGCGCCAAGAGGCCCATTTGAACCGATGCAAGACAATTCGGTATTGCCCAGCAATTGCCCGTCGCCATTGAAAAACAACGTGGAAACGGCGGATACATCCCGCCCGGTGCGGTTGGTTGTTTGCAAGGTTAAATTGTACAGCGCAACGGGGCCAAATTTATCATGGCCAAATTTCAACATAATGCTACAGGGACGCTGCTCACCGGCATGCAGCACAGGCGCCATCATTAAAATCAGACCTGTCAGGAATATGCGCATCATAGCCGGAGTTCCTTACTTAAGTTGTTCGCCCTAGTTTATCCTTAAAATTTTATAAGAACAGTCTTCATTACGCGATTGGGATAAGATCGTTTTTGCAGGCCAGCGCCGCGCTCTGCTTGAGGGCTGAGGATCATCTATCCGTAGCCAAGCTAAGCTGCCTTTTATTGCGCACGCATTTATGCTAAGTTTATCTGAGAAAAGAGGCGGTAGAGTGGCCAAAGAACATAGCACACGGTTTCGCGATATTGCGTTTAGCAATGGAACGCCAAAGAAAGCCTTTTTGACTGCCTGCGTTGTGGGTACGATCTTAACCGCGATCAATCATGGCGATGTCATAGTTGCGGGTCAATTTCCACCAACCCTTAAGGTTTTCCTAACCTATTGCGTGCCGTTTTGTGTGACCACTTGGGGTTCATATTTGGGCAAAAAGAGCCAAATTATGAAGCAGAAAGAGGTTGCTTCGCTTTGCGGCGAGCTCTGAGCTTTATTGCAGGCTCATCTCTTTTTGTGGATCGAATGTCTGCCAAAATTTCTTGCGCATCTGCAGAATATTCAATTGCGGTGCGCTTAAACTATAGGGGTTTTCATCAAACTGCTTTTCAAGGCGCGCACCGTCCCAAAGTATATTGATCAGTGTCTTATCGCTATCCGACATTTGCTTTGCTCCGCTTGGTTCAAAGTGAAATACGGCCAGCGCCCTTCAGTGTTTAGTAAAAATCTGCAGGCAGGCAGGCAGTGACAGCGCAGACGGAACGGTCATTGGCCGATATTTTAAAGGGCAGAGTAAAAAAAGCTGAGCCCAAAGGCTCAGCCAGTCTACAAATCTTGTTAGGGAGAACAAAGATTTTAATTAGATACGCTGCAAGGTGGGGTTTGGATCAAAAACCTTCAAATATTTCCATATTTTTCACGATTTTTTGACATAGCGGCGTTAAATAGGTTTCTAATTTGCGCAACATGTAAGCGACAACGCGATTATAGCCATTTCAGTACCTGATGGTGGGGTGCGCTTTTAGAAAAATCACCGGCTTTTCTAAACATCCCTTAGGATTTGGGTTAACAGAATTACGCCGTGGCCTTAAGCCAACTGGCGCATTGCGCAGGTGGCAGGGCCAGCGCCTATTGCCGCGTTAGAATTGGCAAACAAAGCCGCTCAAAGCGTTTTTCAGACGCGGGTAAAGTCTGTCTGCTTCAAAATTCTGGTGTCAGAAGTTTTTGCGGCCTCGTGCCTTATGCGTATGGCGCATAAATCAAGCCTGTTTTGACAGTGCGCAGGCGCAAGACGCTTTTACGATATGATCGGCGCGGGCCTGCGCCAGATCCAAATTGGCTTTCACATGCTTGATTTCAACAGTTTCATCACGCGCGTTCAGGCAATCATAAAGCCCTTTCAGGCTCCAAATATTGTTCGGGTGAATACTGGCGCGGCTTAGCCCAGTCGCCAATCCAAGATCTTCGCGATAAATCTGCTCTGCCTCGCGCAACTGGCCTTGCTCAACCAGCAACGCCCCAAGCGCGTGCCGGGTGGGCTGCATCCATCCCCATGGCTCATCATAGGGCAGGTTATCTTCTAGGGTGATGGCGTTGCGCAGGCAGGAGAATGCATTTTCAAACTGCCCCTCGCGATAGCTTATTTCCCCTGCTAGCATAGATTTGGCGATGGCCAACAAGTCGATAACCTTATTGTTATGCAAACGCCGGCTTTCTGGAACGCGCTGCGCGGCCTTCAGGAAAAGCTGTTCTTCCTGTTTCGCCGATGACACATCTTTCAACGCAGCATGCCCAAGCGCGCGGGCGTAATGCACCAATGCGGTGAGGCTGCAATACAGGCTTTGATCTTCGGGTAATGGAAGGTCGATGGCGTCTTTCCATTTTCCAAATCGAATTAAAATATGAGGCTCCATCGAAAGATAGCTTTCGAAATAATCCGCCATTGGCGGCGTTTGCACGCGCAGCATTGCCTCAGGTGTCGTATCCCACATCTCGCGCGCAGCTTTCAAAGCCGGGGCATATTGCCCTAAAAACATCGCGCCATAGATTATGAAATGGTAGTTATGCTGGCGATATCCCGTGTAAATATTATACGCGCCTTCGCGTTCATAATATTTCAGATCGGCGGCAACAGCTGCGCTGTTCCATCGAACAACATTTTGATAATCCCCGCAAAGCACATCAATATGCGTCGGCATATGGATCAGGTGACCGGCATCGGGCACAAGATCGCGCAAGGCCTCTGCCGCTTTGAGCGCGCGTTCAGGAAAGGGCGACATTTCCATCAGGTGAATATATAAATGCAGCAATCCGGGATGCTGCATGGCGTCGGGCTGGGTTGCAAAAGCGCGTTCAAGCTGCTCCATAGCGTCAATCGTATAAGCGCCCGCCGCGGGATTTCCTGTGCTAATCTCCCACATTTTCCAGGGCGTACAATTTAAAAGAGCCTCTACATAAATGCTAAGCATATCCAGCGAATTGCTATGCGCGTTAAAGGCCACGCGCATCACCTGTGCAAAGTTGCGATCCCATTCTGCCATATTCGCGTCTATAGTGCGCTTAGGGTAACGCGCCTTGAGCGCAGCGATTAAGGCTTGCTCAAGCGGCGTTGTCTGAATGCTGAGCTCTAGCGCGGTTTGTGTCGCGTCAAAAGCCATCTGCAAGGCTTTGGACTTGCTTGCGGCGTCGTAAAGCGCCCAAGGCATATTGTAATTTGGCCCCGCCGCATAAGCGATACCCCAATAGGCCATGGCGCATTTTGCATCTGCATCAATTGCACGTTGAAAACACGCTATGGCTTCTTGATGATTATAGCCGAACAGCCAGTTTAAGCCCCGGTTGAACCAAAGCTGCGCCCGATCTGACTGAGTGCTTATCGCGCATTCATAAGTTCCTAGATCATAATAGTGCATGGCGTTTTATCCGTAATCACGAGGCGGGAAGAGCGGTTATAGTTCCGATTTCTGATAAATTGAGCGGGCCAGCCATTCGGGGTTGATCGTACAGCCCCAACCGGGTGCTTGGCTAACACTGGCCTGTCCATTTTCGATTTCGAACAGGTTTTCCAAAAACAGGTTTTCTTGCCAAGGATAATAATCCGCCCCTTCGATCGAGAATTCGAGATATTTACCGGCATTTGGAATAGCGCGCAGCAAATGCATGGTGAATAAGGTGACCAAAGATAGGTTGGCGCAATGGGGGGTGATCGGCAAGGCTGCCTTTTTGGCCATTTCAACCACCCGTAAACTGCGGCACATCCCCCCCAGATAGAGAATATCTGGCTGTAGGATATCGACCGCTTTCATATCAATCATGCGCTGCCATGTTGGCAAATCGCAATCTTGTTCGCCGCCCGTTACGTCAAGCTCCAAGGCGCGGGTCACTTCTTGGGTTTGTTCAAGTTCCCAATAGGGACATGGTTCTTCGAAATGGCAAAACCCGTTCTCTTGCAGTAGATGGCCAATTTCAATCGCGCGCGCAGGCGAATAGCAGCTATTGGCATCGATCAGCAAATCAACATCAGGCCCCAAAGCGCGGCGCATGGTTGGGATGATCTCTTCGGTGCGCCCTGCCCATTCATCTTGATTGCGCCCAACTTCTGCGCCGGCACGCATTTTAAAAGCATCAAAGCCTTTTTCATCGCGCAGTTTTTTGAATCGGTCTGCTTCTTGCTGGGGGGTAATGTCGCGCTTCATTGACGAGGCATAGGCGCGCAAAGGTCCGGCCGTTCCGCCTAAAATTTCACAAACTGGTTTGCCCTGCTGTTTGCCGCGCAAATCCCAAATTGCTGTATCAAGCCCGCCCATTGCGCGGCGCAAATAAGATCCGGGAAATTTATGCTCGCGCTCGGTGATCAGGTCGAGCAGATTGTCTAAATCGGCCTCATCATGGCCCAAAGCCCAAGGCGCAACTTGGCGGTGAAGCACCTGCGCTGAGATATCCGAGTGATAGGTTGAAAGTTGGCCCCAGCCTTGTGATCCGTCTTCAACCGTGACTCGAACGAAGCCAACGAATTCGTTGCAAAAGCTTTCAATAGCGGTAATTTTCATAAGAGCCCTTTCACTTGCCCGTGTCTTCTAAAATCAAATCCGAGGCTTTTTCGCCCACCATAATCGCTGGCGCGTTTGTATTGCCGCTGGGAATGGTTGGAAAAATTGATGCATCGGCCACTCTTAGCCCTTGAATACCATGCACGCGCAGGCGCGGATCGACCACGCTTTGCTTGGGGTCTTGGCCCATCTTGCAAGTACCACATTGATGAAACACCGTCCAACTGTCAGCTCTGGCAAATTCTAAAATTTCCTCATCGCTCTCGCAGGGCAATCCGGGAGACATTTCACGCTCGATCATATCTTGCATCGCTGGGGTGCCTGCAATTTTACGCATTAAGCGGACCCCTTTGATCATCAGATCGCGATCATAGGCGGTGTCAAGGTAATTGCCCCGCAACAATGGCGCGGAATAAGGATCGGGTGAGGCCAGCGTCACAGAGCCAAGGCTTGTTGGTTTGCAAGGATTGAAGCCCAAATTAAAACCGGCAAAGGGATCGGGGCGCATCAGGGGGCGTGTGCCCGCCGGAGCCCTCGTGTAGCTTAAAGGAGAAAAATACAGTTGCAGATCTGGCGGTGCTGACGCGCCCTCACTATGCGTAAAGCCCCCGCCTTGGTTGAGGCTAAGCGATAAAGGCCCTTCGCGAAACAAGAGATATTGCAGCCCAACCATCAGTTTTTTAGACCAAGGGCCCAGCGTTTGGTTTAAACTTGGACGTGAGGCTTTGAAGGTCAGATCCATTCCCAAATGGTCACTCAAATTTTGGCCAACCTGCGGCGCATCACAGCGAACCTCGATGTTCTGGGCCCGCAAAAGTGTGGCCGGCCCAATCCCCGAAAGCTGCAAAAGATGCGGTGTGTTGATCGCGCCCGCGGCCAGGATCACTTCGGCTGTACAATGCGCTTCTTTTGTTTCCCCGCGGTGATGATAACGCACCCCCGACACCCGCGTGCCTTCAAAACATAATTTTTGCACATAAGCACCGGTTTCCACCACAAGGTTTTTACGCTTCAGCGCTGGGCGTAAATAGGCTTGCGCGCTTGATGCCCGCCGACCCTGGTTGGTGGTTATTTGATATAAAGCCGCCCCCTGCATGGTTTGAGCGTTGTAATCTGGATTTAGGCCGATACCGGCCTGATCCGCCGCTCGTAGATAGGCTTTTGTTAAAGGATGCACCTTCGTTGACACATCCGTTATACTTAACGGGCCGTTTGTGCCGCGCAGAGGGTCTTGCGCGGCCTCATAGCGCTCCATGCGCTTGAAGACGGGCGCAACATCGCTCCAGCTCCAGCCTGGCGCAGCTTGACCCCATTCGTTGAAATCATTGGGATGGCCGCGTACATAAACCATTGCATTGATTGAACTGGATCCGCCCAACACTTTGCCCCTTGGCCAATAGATGCTGCGGTTATTGAGATGGGGTTCGGGTGCAGTTGTGTATTTCCAATTGACCCTTTGATCATAAAAGACTTTGCCATAGCCAATTGGCACTTTGATCCAAAAGCGGTTATCGCTCGGCCCAGCCTCTAATAAAAGCACTTTATGTTTGCCACTTTTGCTCAGCTTATTTGCGAGAACACAGCCCGCAGACCCAGCTCCAATAATTATAAAATCAAACTGTTTCACTTTGGCCTCACTGGACGTGGCGGGTCTTTATTGCGTTTCTGTGCTGCAGAATTGAGACCGCAATATGACCCCGGTTGCAATAGAAATAAATGGTTTCTCTCACTCTCTTCATTCGAGCGCTGAAGCCATATTAAAACGGACCATCTTTGTAGCAAAATGGGACAAGCGCTTTGAAAAACGCGAAGCAGGGCTGCGATTGTCGCAGAGCCGCGCTTTCATCAGCGCTGCTTAAATGATCTGGTTTTGCAATTTCAACGGCGTCTTCTTTAGTCAGGTGTGTCTTGGCGCGGCGCGGCGGCATTTTTTGCAGGCATATATTGGCCAGCGCTGAACCGTTAAACTCGCGTTGGATGGATGAATTAAAAGATAAGGCGCTTAAAAGAGATGATATTCGCTTTGATAATTTTTGAATTCACTGATTTTATATTTTGTATTCAAATAGGTCCTAAAAAATGCAATCAGCCCAAAAATTTAATTTAAAATATTGATTAAAATTGCTTATTTTTTGCACGTTTTGATTTTGCCATCTCTTTTAAAGATTTATTTTTAACGATTACTTTCCATTTTTATTTCATATAGATATAAAAATAGCCCAAGAGCGTGCGTAGATTTCTTGGTGATGGGTTTGAATGTTGACAGAACGCTAAAGGCGGCAAAAAAGTTAGAAGCGCTGAATAAGCCCTCGGAAGCCGTGGCGCTCTATCGCCACATTTTAGACGTTTATCCAAAGAATCAGCGGGCGATAACAGCGCTGAAAAAGGTGCGTCACGCAGCCAATTACCCCCTTTCGCTACCCGATAGTGACGGCGCTGTTCTCAAGCTTTTGACCCTATTATTTCGTCAAGAGAAATATCAAAATATTATTGAACTTAGAGCGCAGATCGCGAACCAATATCCAGAGTCGGCGCCATTATTTAATATTATTGGAAGTGCTTTTGCACGGCTTGGCGCATTTGACGTTGCCGTTACCACCTTTTTATATGCTTTGGAGCGTGATCCAAAAAATGTAAACGTGCATAATAATTTGGGTGAAAGCTATGGGCGGCTTGGAAATTACCAGGCAGCGCTCACTAGTTTTCGAAACGCAACCGATTTGGATCCGCAGTTTTCAAAAGCCTTCTATAATACGGCCAATACGTTTTTTGCGCTCGGGGATACCGCTGCCGCGATTGATATTTATAAAAAATCGATTGCGCTCAAGCCTGAGTTTGCACCAGCGTCTAACAATCTGGGTGCTGCCTATTTAAAAGCAGGTCAGATATCTGAGGCGTTTCAGAGTTTTGCACGGGCGCTGCGGTTAAACCCGCAGCATGAAGAGGCCTTTGCAAACCTTTATAATTTATCAATCCAATGCCCTTGGCAGAGACGAGAGTTTTTGAAACTCAGAAAACGCGCGCAGCCGTTTTCCGGTATAAAAACCCGTATCCTTGCGTTGATTGACGCTTATATACACGAGGCCAGCGCCTCTGTGGAGGCAGAGCTTAGCGCTTTAAAATTGGCAGAAAGACGTAATGCGTTTAACGCTTTAAGCGCTGCAGACCAGATATTTTGTTCGGCCTATTATAAGTTGATTCAAGCGCTAGTAGCGCAAAATAAAGGCTTTTTGTCGAATAAACCGGATGGGTCTGAAACGCGTCTTATCTATCATTTGGGCGAAAGCCATTGTTTAAGTTTCGCCCATTTAAAGCTGCGTCTTGAGGGTCAGATGTATAAAGTACAGCCGATGATTTCGTTCGGCACCAAAGTTTTCCACCTGTCTGACGCGGCGCAACGTCCATTTTCCGAAATTCTCCGCGCTCAATTGCGTCATCTGCCAAAGCGTTCAAAGGTTATGCTGTCCTTTGGAGAAATTGACTGCCGGCTACATGAAGGTTTCTTAGCAGTGGCAGACGCGCGTGATATTGAATTGAAAGATTTAATTGCTGAAACCGTTGCAGGCTATCTGCGGTTTGTGGGCGGGCTTGCTGTGGAAATGCAACATCAGATTTTTATTCTGAATGTTCCGGCACCTCTGCATTCGTCCAAGAGCAGCGCAGCAGAAAACGCAAGCGTGGCGAATATTGTTCACTTGTTCAATCAAAGCCTGGCCTATCACGTGCATCAAAGTGATATGGGCTTGGTGGATATGCATAAGTTTACCAGCGATTCTGAAGGGTTTTCAAACCGCGGGTTTCATTGCGATGAAAGCCATTTAGATGGCCGGGCGCTACAGGAAATTGAGCGCCGATTAAATCAGGATCACGCGGGTGCAAACCCGGTTTGATCGGTCAGGTTAATGTTCTGACAAACCCAAACCTGACCAATAACAAAGCGCCATCAGTTTGTGCGGTACGTAAAAGCGGCTTGGCACGCGGTTAGCGCAAAGGGTTCGGGCTGATATGGGGTTAAGCCATGACCGCGCAGGTTTTAGAACGCTCATCCCAAACGGATCCAACGGGGCAGAATTTCGCCGGATCTGCACCATGATCTGGGCAGGCGCCCGGTTCTGCCGAGGCGATTGGCGCAAATAGCATAAAGCTCAACGTTAAGGTGACCAGTTTGGCTTTCATTCTTTTCTCCTTATTTGAAAATTAGCGCCTCATGGCTTTTTTTCAATATGCGATATCTCAAGGGGAGGGGCTGAGCAGCATATTACCTTTTGGGCAACCGATCGCGCACCAAAGCCGCCCAAAAATTGGCCCCAACGGGCAATAAAGCATCGTTGAAATCATAATTCGATCGATGCAGCGCCTGACCATGTGGCCCATCAGTGCCATTGCCAAGAAGAAAAAAGCAACCCGGTATCACGGCGCTGAATTGCGCAAAATCCTCTGAAAAGCTCATGGCAGGACGATTCCCAATATTTGTGAGCCCCTGCGCATTGGCAACGCGTATCACGCTGTCGGTTGGTTCCTTAGCGTTTATCGTTTCGATGAATTCAGTTTCAAATTGCATATCAATCTGCACGTTATGCGTCGCGGCAAGTCCAGATGTGATTTGTTTCATGAATTTTCTGATCGCGTCTCGGTCTTGTGGCAAGCGCGCGCGAACATCGCCTTTCAGCAGCGCAGTGCCTGGTAAAACATTGCGCTGCCCATCGCTTGAGATTTCGGTAACGGATACCACCGCCCCGGCGCCGGGGGGTAATTTGCGGGCAACGATGGTCTGTAACGCCATAACAAGCTCGGCGGCAACGGTGATTGCATCAACGCCCAGATGGGGCATTGAGGCATGCCCACCTTGACCTGTAATATGAATTTCAAACAGGCTTTCGCTTGCGCAAATTTGGCCAATACGGGTTGAAATTTCGGCCAATGGTGCCCCGGGCAGGTTGTGGATTGCATAAATCTCATCGGGCGCAAATCTTTCGTTAAAGCCATCGTCCAGCATGGCGCGCGCGCCCAACCCGTGCTCTTCATTTGGTTGAAAGATAAAGATTACGGTGCCGTCAAAATCTTGGCTTTGGCTTAACAGTTCAGCCGCGCCCAACAGCATTGTGGTATGCCCGTCATGGCCGCAGGCATGCATCACACCCGGCGTTAAAGAGCTGTAATCATGCGCGCTGGTTTCGGAAATGGGCAGCGCGTCCATATCCGCGCGCAACGCGATTGCGCGGTTGCCGTTTCCACATTTCAAAACCCCAACGACGCCAACGCCCTCGCAAACGCTTAGGCCCAAGGCGCGCAAAGCCGAGGCTATTTTGGCTTTGGTGCGGGTTTCTTCAAAACCCAGCTCTGGATGGCGATGTAGATCGCGCCGAAAGGCGGTCAGCTTTTGATGAAAGTCGTTCATAGAAGGGGTCCTTACTCTGCAGGATCGATGCGTTGTGTATCTTTGTCAGAAATAAGCGCCAATGCAATGTTCTGCATTGGCAGGCATGCCAGATTTCTTTCGAAAAAGCATCACGCAAAACCGCAAATCTTTGTGGATTGGTTCAGTGATCAAGTTCGTGCAAGTGACGCACAGATTGCAAGGGTTTAGACTAATTTTCCGCCGCTTCGAGGCTGTGGATTTTTTGAGGTTGAACGCGTTTTCATTAGTACTTTTTTGTTTTGGAGGAAGCGTTTATACGCCACTGTGCAGGAAATGCCCCGCTGAATTCGGATGCATTTCGCAAACTGGGGGATGCGCCATGCAAAATGATGAAACACAGAGCTTTCTTGCAGATGAAACGGGTCAGCCCTCAAACGCTTGGCTTAATGAACAAGCGCTGCTTTTGTTTAATTTTTTCGGCCCTGCAGCGCTAAATCCAAAAGGGGGGTTCTGGGCCCTTGGGCGGACAGGGGATCCATTAAGGCCGTCTTTTGCTGCGCAAGAGGTGCAACCGCTGCATAATGCAACGCGCTTTGTCCATTGTTTCTCTTTGGCGCATCGGTTCGGCTTTGCCGGCGCCGAGCGGATGATTGATCAGGGTCTTGAGTTTATCTTGAAACAACATCGCGATGCGCAGCATGGGGGCTATTATTGGGCCGTGAGCAATGACGGCGTTATAGATCCGGCAAAGCAAGCTTATGGGCATGCGTTCGTATTACTGGCAGCGGCGGCCGCCAAAGAGGTGATGCACCCATTGGCGGACCGGCTGCTTGACGATATTGTCGAGGTGATCGAGCAGCGATTTTGGGAGCCAGAGCGGGGCGCCAGCCGCGAAGAGTTTAGCGCAGATTGGCAGGCTTTAAGCACCTATCGCGGACAAAATTCCAATATGCATCTGACTGAGGCGCTGATCGCCGCCTTTGCTGTCACCAAGGATACGATGTTTTTACAAAAAGCCGAAGAAATTGCGTATTTGATTATTGATCGTCATGCCCGCAGCGCTCAGTGGCGGGTGCCTGAGCATTTTGATGGAAATTGGGAGGTTGATCTGGAATATTCGGGTGATCCCATGTTTCGTCCCGTGGGCACCACGCCGGGGCACGCATTAGAGTGGTCGCGATTGCTGATCGAACTTTATCAGGCGGGAGAAAAACGCCATTCTTGGCTGGTTGAGGCGGCTGAGCAGCTGTTTCTAAACGCCTGTCAAACGGGATGGTGCCGCGATAAGGGTGGGTTTTATTACACGTTGGATTGGCAGAATATGCCCTTGCAGCGCAAATGTTTGTGGTGGCCATGCGCCGAAGGGATCGCAGCTGCCGCCACGTTGCAGCAGGTCAGTGATCGGGTAGAATTTGCGCAGTGGTATCGCAGGATTTGGCAGTTTTCTGCCACCCATTTGATTGATCACACGCGCGGCGGTTGGTTTGCCGAATTGGATCAGAACTTAAAGCCGGACGAAACCATTTTTGAGGGCAAGCCCGATTTGTACCACGCGGTGCAAGCCTGTTTGATTTCGCTTCAAAGCGGCGCAAAAGCGTCGCTTTGAGCACGCTGGCTCTGTTCTGATCCGTGGCCGAGCGGCCGAAATCGTTCATCTTTAAACGCTTTGATTACGTTGAAACGCCGTTTTCATAAGGTTTCAACAACGCATAAAGCGCGGCATTCAAAGGGGCTTGCAAGCCAACTTGATTGGCCAGCTTTGGCACCGAGCCAGAGATCCACGGGCTTTCCAGCGGCCGCCCATGTTCAAGATCAATTGCCGTTGATGCGCGCATTTGCGATGGCAGGTCTTGCACCCGTAACCAAAGCGTATCTGCACAATCAGCCTTGAGAGGCACGCCATGCGCTCGGCCTATCATGGCGGTTTCTTCCATAACTTGACAAAAAAGCCTGCCTAACGCTTGCGAGGCTAAAATATCGCCAACGGTGCAGCGCGCTGTTGCGGTGATGCCGGACATGGCCGAGAACAGTACGAACTTCATCCAAAGTTCGTGGGTGATATCCTTGGTCTCTGGCGCCGCAATGCCCGCCTGCTGGAAGGCGGCTTGAAGGGCCGTGATACGGGCAGATCTAACGCTGTCACGCTCGGCGAAAAGAAACCGTGCAGCATTGCCAGTTTGCGTAATGACACCAGGCTCAGAGATGGTGGTTGAAATCAGCGCGACGCCGCTGGCAATATGGTGGTTGGGCAAGATCCCCATTAGATCGGAGGTGGCCGTCACCCCGTTTTGAAATGGGATTACCACGGTGTGCTCTCCCAGCATTGGTCGGCATTTCTGAGCAGCCTGGTCAAGCGCGGCAGCTTTTACACCAAAAATAATCGCATCAACGGGCCCAATCTCGGCGGGATCTTCGCTGACCTTCCAAGGCCGGATGACTTCTTGCCCTAGGGGGCTGTTCAATTTTAACCCCTGCGTTTGTATGGCGGATAAATGCGCCCCGCGCGCAACGCATGCAATCTGATGGCCCGCCTGCGAAAGCTTTACCGCCAAATACCCCCCGATTCCGCCAGTTGCCATAGTCGCTATTTTCATTTCAAGGCCTTCATTTAAATTGCACGGATGGCGCCGATATAAAGCAGAACAGCCAGCAGTGGGCAACCTGCAGCGTGCTACCGAGCCAGTCGATGCAATTTTTTATTTGGGAAAAGTGGCTGTGGATGCAGTCTTTAGCGAACCAGTCTCTGCTCAGATTTCCCTGTTAACGGGGAATTTAACAGGGAAAAGTTGAAATTTTGGTTTGTTCAGGACAGTTTTGAAAGATTTCACTTGGATTTATTTCACTGAAATAACAAGTAAGGGCCATTTCCCTGTTATTTAAGTAACAGGGAAAAAGAAATTTGCATGAGGGAAAGAAATCATTAAAACGCGAAAGCGAAGTAACCGAATAGGGAAGTTCATATCTGTCAAAATTTAAGATGATTTTGAAAACATAGTCATCTGTTTGGCAGTTTACTATTCCCCAATTAGCAGACATTTAATCGCAGCGCAGTGAATGCTTGCTAGGAGCCCACTTTGACCAACGCTGCAACAGGAACCAAGGTCGGCGATTAGTAAGTGGTCTCGGCAGTACCTTTTGTACGGCTCTAATGTTCATCAACCACTGTCTGGAGTTACTATGTTGGTTTTGACCCACCGAAAATGAGTTATTGGCAATGGTAGCCAGATTAATTGTTGTTTGTGGTTAAAAATACTATTGGCTCTGTCACGAGCGATCGGACTGCACTCCTAGTTCACCGCATTTGTCGCCACGTGTGTGGCCAGTCGCATTGATGAAATCCACCGGACCCTAGGTTTTCAAAAGCTCATATTTTTCCGGGACACTAATTATGCAACTATGGTTGCATACTAATTAATTTATGATACGGTTGTTGCAGAATCGGGAGCCTGACAACATGAAAGACAATGGCTTTTCTTCGCTCAATGAAATTGTCGAGAGCTTTGATGGCAGGTTAACCGAGTCCGACAGGGTGATCCTTTCAATATTGCTAAATGACCCAAAGAGTGCAGTGTTCCTGTCTGTGGCTCAGCTTGCCGAGAAGGCGGATGTGCATAAATCAACTGTTGTCCGCCTCGCACATAAGCTTGGGTTCGACGGGTATCCTGAGTTGCGTGCGCAGCTACGATCTCAATTGCATCCCGAAGTTGTTCTGGATGAGCGCAGTCAGCAGAGGTTGGATTCGATCGCGCAAGGCTCTAACCTGAACGCACTGATCCAAAGTGAAATTGCCGCATTGAATGCAATTTCTGAATCGCTGTCACAGACACAGGTTGATGCAGCCGCCAATAAACTGGCGGATGCCAAAATCATTCACATTGTAGGCCGCGGCAGCGCAAGGCCGTTGGTCATGCATTTTGACCGCCGTTTGCGCAGGCTTGGATTTCAGACAAACGTGGCTCTGAACCTTCAGCGGCGGGATTTGGCCGAAAAGTTCATGTCTTTGGGTGCAGATGACGTTGTGGTCTTCTTTGCCTTTCAGGCACCCGCATCATTGCCGGCAGGCTACGAAGGGTTGATCCTGCACTCGGCCGAAATGGGGGCCAAATCCATTGTAATCAGCGACTCCACTGGACCAACAATCCGGCCGCGTGCTGATATCACCTTGTCAATCAGCCGCCCGGATGAAGGCGTCATGCAGCTTCGTACCGGTCCGCTTGTTGTATGCGAAGCTTTGGCGATGACGCTGGCGCATAAGAACTCGGAACAGGCGGTGACAGGGCTTGAAGGCCTGGAGAGGCTCAGGAATAACCTTTTGAACGACAAGGGCAGCTCATGAGCGATATTTCCGAAATAAATCAAGGGGGGGCGTCTCGCCTCCATCGAATGATTACCGATCCGGTAAACATCGCGATGCTAATGTTGCTCGCAATTTTGTCCTATCTGGTCATCTGGCCCTTCGTGCAGTTACTGATCGAAACGCTGACATGGGGACAAGGAGATCGGCGGATTTCACGGGAGGCTGTGCCTGGTGAATTTACTTGGTTCCATTGGTTGCAGGCAACCACAGGCCCGTTATCAGGCAAGATGCTTTACGGACCGTTGGTTAACACATTGAAAACTGGTATCGCGGCCACGATACTAGCATTGCTTACCGGGGGCATACTCGCTTGGTGCGTTGTGCGCTCGGACATGCCAGGCAAACGCTGGCTTCAGCCGATCCTGACGCTTCCCTACATTGTTCCATCATTTGCCATTGCATTGGCTTGGGAAGCTGTATTCCGTAGCCCCAAGGTAGGTGGACAGCCGGGTGTTTATGAAGCGCTATTGGGTGTCGCACCGCCCGAGTGGCTTTCCTATGGTGCCTTCCCGATTTCGGTAACACTTGCGATTCACTATTTCCCGTTTGCCTATCTGCTTGTAGCGGGTGCTCTGGCGACAATCGATTCGCAGATGGAAGAAGGCGCATTGATCTCGGGCGCTAGCCGTCTGATGACATTGCGCCGGATCACGTTCCCGGTTGTTGCACCTGCCTTCGTAGCCGCGCTTATTCTAACATTCGGCAAAACCATCGGCCAGTTTGCGCTGCCCTTTCTACTTGGGGCTCCTACGCAGTTTCATACCGTCGCGACAATGGTTTACGCCAATCTCACTTTGGGGTTAGATTCACTGGCTTTCGTACTTGCAATCGTTTTGATCGTTATGTCCCTTTTGTCGATCTGGCTGTCCAATCGTTTCGTGGGAAATAAATCGCACCGGTTTGAAACAATCAGCGGCAAAGGATTCCGTAGCCGGGTTATCGCATTGGGCGGATGGCGCTGGCCTGTCTTTGCAGGGGTTGTATTCTTTGCGTTCATGGTAGGAATTCTGCCCTTGATTTTGTTAGGGGTGCAGTCGGTGATGCTGATCGATGGATTCTATGGCCTTGATAACATCACAAGCCATTTCTGGCTGGGCAAGTCGGATCCGGAGATTGCCTTTGGCGAACCGGGCGTGCTGCACAATCAAATCATTTTGGGCGCAACCTGGAACACACTCAAATTGGCTTTCATATCGGCTATCATCGCATCGGTGATCGGGCTGATAATCGCCTATATCACCGTTCGCCGCGCACATAATCCACTAGCACGCGCGCTGGATCAGATATCGTTCATTCCGTTTTTGTTCCCGACAATTGCCTTTGGTGCAATGTACCTGACGCTTTTTGCCGAACCCGTCGGACCAATCCCTGCACTTTATGGTACATTCACCCTTCTGGTACTGATCTCGGTGGTCAGCCGTTTGCCTTACTCAGTGAAAACCGGTGTAACCGCCATCACGCAGATTGGTCAGGAACTGGAAGAAGCCGCAGAGTTAGCCGGGGCAAGTTGGACCATGCGGTTCCGCCGCATCATCATGCCGCTGGCAAGCTCGGGCGTACTTTCAGGGATGATGGTGAGCTTTGTGGGCGTTATGCGAGAGTTGTCGCTAATCATCCTGCTGATCACTCCATCTACACGGGTCTTGATGACAGTAGGCTTTGGCTATGCCGAAGAAGGGCTTGCCCAGCTATCGAATGCACTCGTGCTGATCGTGGCCGTTCTAACGATCATCGGCGAATTAATTCTGATGTGGATCGGAAAGGGCAAGATGGCCCGTCTACGCGAAAAACAATCCTGAAGAGGCGCAGTTTCAAATGTCGAAAATCTACGTTCATAACCTCTCCAAACGATACGGCTCGGCGACAGCGCTGGACAATGTCTCACTCGAAATAGAAAGCGGCGAGTTTCTGGTTTTGCTTGGGCCTTCTGGCTGCGGGAAAACAACCTTGCTGCGCTGTTTGGCCGGTCTCGAAACGCCGGACGAAGGCGAGATCATAATGGGTAATCGAGTAGTGTTCTCGTCCAAGAAAAACATCATGGTTCCGCCCGGCAAACGTAATCTGGGCATGGTGTTCCAAAGTTACGCCCTGTGGCCGCACATGAGTGTTCGCGATAACGTCAAGTTCGGTCTCGATGTTCTAAAAACACCTAAACCCGTTGCGGAAGAGAGGCTTGATGAGGTTCTGTCCGATGTGGGTCTGGGGCATCTGGATAAAAGATATCCTTCGGAACTTTCTGGCGGACAGCAGCAGCGCGTTGCATTGGCCCGACTGCTTGCTACTCAGCCACCAATTTTTCTTATGGATGAGCCGTTGTCGAACCTTGATGCACGCCTTCGCATGGATATGCGCGTCGAACTAAAGCGCTTTCAGTCCAAAGCCCAAGCCACCACGGTTTATGTGACCCACGACCAGACTGAGGCTATGACCATGTCAACTCGGGTCGTTGTCATGAGAGATGGATCGATTCAGCAGGTGTCCCCGCCTGATCAGTTGTACCGTCAGCCCCAAAATACATTCGTTGCGGATTTTGTGGGGATGCCCCGGATCAATCTCGTCAAACTAAGCGCCGAAACTGAGCATGGAAGTATTTTCACCAACGGTGATGTTCGCGTCGATGTCGGGTGGAATTCAAAATGTTCGGAAATTGTTATCGGTGCAAGACCCGAAGACATCATGATTTCAGATGAAAAGTCGGCGGATGCAGAACATTATGAAATCACGGCAGTTCTGCCAAATGGGCCGGAAACAATTGTCCAGCTTACACGAGGCGAAACAACCTTGATCACGCGAGTTGGACACGATTCCGCACTCGCCGAAGGTCAAACCGTTTGGGTACACTTCAAGTCGAGTGCGCTCAACATCTACGCCGCCGAAACCGGAGCGCTCATAAGCCCGGAAACGGTGAAAATATCTGAGGCTGGCTAGAGCTTTGATTAAAACACTCATAGGGAGGACTATACCAATGAATAAATTTTTGAAATTCAAACTAATGTGGACCATGGGGGCTTTAGCGATTGCCTTTTCAAGCGCCGCAACGGCCGATGATGCATGGCAACAGAAAGCCGGTGTCGGCGCATATGCGTCCGATACGCAGGACTGGGCTGCGATCGAGGCCGCCGCGCGCGAAGAAGGTCAAGTGGTGATTTATTCCGTTTCATCGCGAATTGCGAAACTGGTTGACGGCTTCCAGGAAGAATACGGCATAGAAATCATAGGCCATGACATGCCATCTGATCTGCAGATTGAGAAGCTACGCCGTGAACATAATGCAGGCGTGCACGCCGTAGACGTTTTGTTTAATGCCGAGGCTCCGCTTTTGCTGAACGAAGCACTCCCTAACGGTCTTGTCTGGAACTTTGTTCCATCAGGTCTGGATGATGACTTAAGCGCTGAAGAGATGAAACCATTCCTAATCCAGCGCCACTCCAGCCGAGTCGTGTACTATAACCCAGAGCTAAACCCCGATGGTGCGCCAATAGACTCCCTGTGGGATCTTACAAATGCGGATTGGACCGGTCGGACATTGTTGCCCAGTCCTTTGGAAGATGGGCTTTCTGCGAACTTCATTCAGACCGTTTTGCAGAACTCGGACGAAATGGCAGCGGCATACGAACGTGAATATGGTGAGCCGATCACATATTCTGAAGATGTGCTGGAAACTGTTGCGGAAAGTGCGGTCATCTCCGAGCCGAATGCGTCGATGGAATGGCTTTACCGTTTCCTTGCAAATGAACCGGTATTCATGAGCTCAACCACCAAGATCTTTAAAAACGTTGGTGATGTTAAGCAGGATAATCCGCCGCTGGGCATTACGACATTCTCGAAAATGCGAAAGAACAAGTCTGGTGTTTACGCCGCACAGCCGATCTATGATCTTGATCCGGTATTCGGTGTCAGCTACCCGACTGCGCTTGTCATGGCTGACATGGCACCGCACCCAAATGCAGCCAAGCTCCTGATCCGTTACATGATGGAAGAAGAGGGTTTTACTCCATGGAACGAGCCCGGTGATTTTGCGGCCCGAAGCAGCATAGAGGCAAAGCAAATGGAAGATTTCAATCTGCCCAGGTTCACAGACCTAAAGCTTTGGCCGATTGACCCCGAAGAAATCTACTACACTAAGTACGGCTTCCTGGCGCTCTATCTGGAGCTAAGCTGATCAAGGGTCGCCCCGGTCAAGTTTGGTCGGGGCGACGAAATTCAAATATACACCCAACCATCGGGAAGGGATTGCAGTGAGCATTACGACCATTCTGTTTGACGCAGGTGATATTCTTTATAGCAAACCGCGTCGCAAAGGCGTCATAGCCAAGTTCTTGACGGATCGTGGATACCAGGCCCCTTCAGCCAAAGATCCGGTAGAGCGAGAGATGCGCCTTAAGGCACATGCTGGCAAAATCGGTGTTCAGGATTTTATGGAGTGGCTTATGGACCATTATGGGGTGTCTGACCCCGCGATTGTCCAGGAAGGTGTTGCAATGCTGCGCTCCCAGCAAAGTGACGTCACATTCTTTGTTGGCGTTGGTGAAACTTTGCACGAACTAAAACGACGCGGTTTCAAGCTGGGAGTTGTGACGAATACCTTCAATCCGCCCGCGGAAAAGGCGAAATGGTTCGAAACTATCGGCATTGACGGCATTTGGGATTCTTATGCAGATTCTTGTGAGCTTGGTGTGATAAAACCAGACCCGGAAATCTATCTTGCTGCTTTAGATCCCTTAGGAGTCGCACCGGAAAACGCATTCTTTGTCGGTCATGCACAGTATGAGATTGATGGGGCAAAGGCGCTTGGCATGACGACTATTCGTTTCAACCCCGATCCGGACTGCACGGTTTCAGATCACCTGATCGCTCGTTTTCCAGACCTTCTGGATATTGCCCAAATGCCTAGTCAATCTGAAACTGGCTAAACAGGCTAATACCTAAAATCAGCTGATTGGTTTGTTCTTTTTCATGTCTCCTACAATGCCGCGGTGACGTTTCATTCGCTTCCGATTACGTGACCCTTTTAGCGTTTTCTGGAATGATTTCTTGCGGCTGACATAATCGAAAACGAAACGGAAGGGCTATTATTCAGAACCCCAGCACGCTTAACCTTGATGACATTCCCTCGCCTTCGAATGAGCGAGATGCTGGAACTGATTTATAGCCAATTCCAGCGCTCTACTGATTTCCTGACAAGGACACGACCCGTAAATTGCGCGATCTTAGCCGTGAACTTTATAAGAGTTTGGCCGTAATTTAGAGTTTTGTGGCGGCCATAAGGGCGGATCAAGTTTGCAAGCAGCAAACAAAGGCGGAGCGTGCGCTGATGGAATACGACTTGCGTTAAATACTGCCAACGATCTAGTGACGATCTGGATTCATAAACTGGCAAATGCCATTCACGTTTAGAACCTGCAGTTTTTGAATAAAGATTTTGGAGAGAAAACATTGGGCAGTTTAATCCCTGTGAACGCTTTGTCCGCGTAGTAGCCGTTAGATGATCACGCAGCGAATGGCAGCTGAGAG
>ERZ1048872.1093-NODE-1093-length-24367-cov-12.329878_pt1 | contig 24367 bp, 18 predicted proteins | sample MGYA00383100_ERZ1048872 | MGnify/ENA primary metagenome ERZ1048872 (study PRJEB29581, sample SAMEA5548370) | metagenome | biome: marine; feature: coastal; material: water | depth 50 m | study: Short-term variability in the microbial, nano- and picoplankton...
CCAGGTGAAGCCCACTCGGTAGGCCTGACCCGTAAAACCGAAAAGCGCATTGCCACTATACTGGGTCGCAAAAAGTGTCAGCATGAGCACCCAAAGCCCCATGCCCCTGCCTCCCAGGTAATAATCTCCCAGGCTGCGGTCTTGACGTTGACGACTGGCGAACCATCCAATGATTAACAGTGAAAGCAAATAGCCCGCGAGAAAAATAAGCGAGCCGGTTTCAAGGGGTAAATCCTGCATATTTATTCTACGGGCTCGTCAGGCCAGCCTCGCAGTGCGCCCCAGACCACCAGCGCAGAGAGTACTATGGCGGCAACGAGTGTCACCCAGACCCAACCGGGTACTAGCCAAGCTTGCCAACCAAAATTATCCTCGGGCCAGTACCACGGAATTCCCAAGAGAATACTTAGCAATACCAAACTGGCCCAGCGCCCCCTATCTTTGAGCTGTTGTGTCATAGGTATCCGCAAAGACCTCCGGCCGTTTTGGAAATGCGTGCCCAGTGCTAGTCTATGGCCTGTGTATCAATAGCGGCGGACCTACCTGCACGGTGAAATCGCTCGGACGCCCAGCTGAGTACGCCATAACCCACTGCGAGCAACAGCACAGCACCGGCCTCAAAGACCAGTTGGGTAGGTTCAAACTCTTTACCCTGCAAAATGATCAGTCGTGTTATGCCCGTAATTGCAATCAACACTGGTAGCGTTACCGGCACACTGTGGGTTGCATAGTAGGCACACGCCATGCCCACGACCTCAAGATAAATAAACAGCAACAGAAGATCGGCAAGGCGAACACTGCCTTCTCGGGAAAATTCAATAATTTCCATGACGACCGCCACCATAGCCAGTACACCGATCAACACCAAAACCAAGCGCTCACCGATACTAAAAAGGTCGAGTACGATGCGATCGAAGCGTGCTAAAAACCGCTCCTGATTTGGATCCTGTTTGCTCATGTTCTACTCCCATAATGTCTGGTCAGCCCGCAGGCTACTAGGGTGTTTACACGCTCCGTTGTAACACACTACGCGACCCCACAAATAAGGGATTACCATGAACGCAACTCAGGCTCACCCCTACAGTCCATGACCTTATTAAGAATCTTGCGTAACGGACATCTTCCTGCTGCTGCGCACTCCCCCGTAAATAAAACCCCTAACTACCAGCGGGTACAGCAGCCAATGCACAAGCCATCGTGGTAAGGCGTGGGATTTTCCTGTCGGACCATGCAGTCTTAGCCCCGTGGGCTGAGGACCCACAATTGAGCCCCAACGGTGGGACGGTGGATTAAAGCGCGCCGGCATTGGACGCTCCGTCACTCTCGCGCGCAGATTTCTGCACAACACCTTATAGGCCCAATTGCGAGCGGAACAACGCAATGGATCGGTTGCGGCAACATCACCTATCGCAAAGATACGAGCGTACCCCTCAACGTTTAAATGAGCATCAGTGCGCACGAAACCTGCAGCGTCCAACATATCTTTCGGTAAAAAATCGGTATGGGGCTTCAACCGGCCAGCGGCCCAAATTATAAGCTCGGCCTGAAAGCTTGGCTGACCCGCTTCAAACTCGAGGCGTCCACCTTGTAAGCGTGAGGTCACGGCGTCCCTAGATACAACCGCACGGTGCCCCCCATGCAAAACCACCCCCTGTCGAGCTAACAGCTTTTGATGATAGTGCTGGGTATTTTTAGGGTAGCCAGGAAGCAATTCAGGGGCGGAATAAAATAAGGTGACTTCTTTGTTTGGATAGGCACGCTTTAAATTATAAGCAGCGCTGACCCCTGAAGGTCCACCACCCACGACGGCAACCGAGCTCGCCGCGGTCACCGCTTCAATTTGGGCGTTCAGACGGGACTCTATGAGTTGATGCGTTTCAAGACGATCGTCCCGCCAAAACCCATTGCTTACTCCGGAAGCAATCACTAGATAGTCCCAGTGAAGAGAGCGATGTTCGCCACCCGCAAGCTGAAGAGCCGCTGTGCGTGCCACAGGATCCACTCGTATCGCCTTACCGTGAATAATTTCGACACGAGAGAGTCGTCGATAGCGGTCAAGAGACGTCAGATAATCACGCCGCCATTGTGCGTGCCCTGTGAGCCGTAGCCCCAGCTCCTGCCCACTCACCAACAGGGGTTTGGTGGTAACAGCAATAACACGGCAGTGCCGAGATAACCGCCCTGCGGTTAATATTCCGGTATCGCCCATGCCAAGTACCAGCACTGTGGGTAATGCGCCTGATGCTGGACTGGCAGGGGCATCCTTCATAAATCGATTCGACATCCCGCTAAAATAATTTGTGCTCACCGAGCTCGCTGACCACGTCACCTTGGATAATTCGCTGATAACATTCGCCCAGCGTCTTTGAGCCACTCTCCGGAGTTAGTGCCTCGGAGTAGGCGCCAGAGTCTTCAGACCAAACCAGCATCGATTCAGTCGCATAAAAATGCGCTATGCGCAGGAATTCCGCCTGATCTCGAACTCGGCTAGACAGCAGCCCAAAGGGTGACAAGACGGCGGCAGCAATGAGAAATAACCGTGGCGGCAAGGACCGCGTTTTTATCGGCTGCTGCAGTATCTGACCCAGAAGCTGCGCTTGCCCTACAGGTGTAATTGCCGGGCCGGGACCACCGATCGGCAAGATGGCGCCGATCGCCGCTGCACTTGTCAGTTGTTCGACGATAAAACTGGCCAGGTCCTCTTCGGCAATAGGTTTGCATGCGGTTAAGGTGCCATTGCCAAAGATAAAAAAGGGCTTACCTTGCTGCAGCCGCGCGATTTGTCCCGACAATGATTTAAAAAACGCCGTCGGCCTGATAATGGTCCAAGGCAAAGTTGACGCTCGTAGCTTCGCTTCAAAGCGCAACTTCTCTCTTTGAAAAGCCAGACGGGGTTTTTGCACACAAATGGCGGAAAGCAGTAGGAACCGTTGCACACGCCACTGGCTCGCGACCGCTAGCAGTCGATTGTTAGCTTCGTATTCCACAAGCCGGGCGTCCCGAACACCCCCGGAGCGACTCGCCAAACACGAAATGACGGCGTCGCAGGGCTCAATGTCCCACAAAAACTGTTCGGAAGCAGTAAGCTCGCCATATACGCATTCAAGTTTTGGGTGTGTCAGGGTCCATGTTGCGCCGGCCCGCAACTGTGCGACGACACCATAGCCCTGCTGCAGTAAAGCCCCGACAACATGACGACCAATATAGCCGCTCGCACCCGCAACCAATACTCGGTGGATCACAGCCAAACCCCAATGATTAATAACCGGCCGATACCTATATCCCCTGATCTCGGTTTACCGCAGTCTGTACGGACACTCTCACCATGGCATGTTGGTGTCTTTTGAGAACTCGACGCCAAGCCGTCACCTCCCTTGAGTAATATTGAAGCTTTGTATTACCAAGGCTTTAGGTAATTCTGCCGTAGATGAAGGCTGAGTATTCCCTCAAACCATAAAATTTTGAAGCACTAACTGACCCATGTCAGGTTGCGAATTGACCCCATCATCGTGATCGCCTGATCAGTCCCGACAGGACACTATCGATCGGCTAATACCCTTAAGTGTGCTTCATGCTGCCCACGATCAATGCGGTAAAAGCCAATAGCCACCAACATAATAATCCACAACAAATACTGACAGGGCACTAGCAGAGCGCCTAAATTCCATATGGTTTCTGCAGGGACTTCACTAGGCGCGGCACCACTGGGAAATGCCACCACCTGCAGCAACATTCCAGCGATAAACGTCCCAATACCCTGATTTGTTTTCTTGATAAAGGTAATCGCCGCAAAAAATACGCCTTCATTACGGCGCCCAGTTCTGACCTCAGCCTGCTCCACCAAGTCAGCAACCATGGAAGCCAATATAGCCTGCATGGCAATAATCATCCCTAAATCAATAGTCTGCAGCGTTAACAGCATAGGAAATAGCCGAGGATCCCCATTTTCTGGAAGCCATCCCAGCAGACGCAGAACAACAGCGGCAGGCTGCAACAAAAACGCAATGACTCCGAGTATGATCACTGCACGGCGTTTACCTAACCAACGTGAGACTGGAGGACCCACCATTAGGCCTAACGTTGCCGACACGATGACCATAGCTGTCCAGTAAAAAATCTGAATGGAAGAAAACTCCCAAAAATATGTCAGCATCAAGAAGGTTAAAGCTGCTGTTAACCCGCCGGCGGCTGCACTTGCCATTCCGGAGATGAACAAGGCTAGAAAGCTCCTGTCTCCTAGCAGTTCAAAAATTTCCGCGAATATGGTCCGCAAACGCTTGGTAGGTCGGGCTGGAAAGTCGGTGATACGAACGTGGCTTTGGGTACCAAAGGCTGACAGTAAAATAATGGTGAACATGAGCCCACCTGCTATCAGCCCGTAAGTTTCATAGCCCTCGCGGTTGAGGGTGCCAATGGCGTAATTTTCGGTGGGCACCAAAAGGAAACCGAACATAAAAACCGCCAGCAAAGCACCCCCCGCCCAACCAAAAAAATGACGCCAAGCCTGCACTGTGGTGCGCTCATCGTAGTCTTGGGTGAGTTCAGGCATTAGGGCCGAGCTTGGTGTTTCAAAAAAAGTAATCAGCGTGCGAATTAAAATGGCAAAAGCGAGTAGATATAAGAATAAGCCCTGATTGCTCAACTCAGGGGGCTGCCACAATAGAAAATAACAGAGGGCGACCGGTAGCGCGCTTGCGTACATAAAGGGATGTCGACGGCCCAATCGCGAACGAGTATTGTCCGACCAATAGCCCACCACAGGGTCACTGACCGCATCAACAAGGAGTGCAATCAGCAGCGCAGTGCCTGCTAATGCCGGCTCCAGACCCACTACGGTTCCGTAAAACAACAGCAAGAAATAGGCAAAGCCATTGTCTTTTATACCGTAGGCCGCCGACCCAAGGCCGTAGGCCAGCTTAACCCGCAGGGGCAGCGAGGTAGCGGTGGCGCCGCCATCAGTCAAGATTGAACCCCGGGGCTGCACGCCAAACGAATGCTGCCATGAGCCTATCGAAAGACAGGCAAGCGTCGGCTTCTTGCTTCAGTAAAATATTCATGCCACACACCTTTTTATTTTTTTCCGCCACCACTGAGGCTGTGAAACCTTGGGCTAAAGTGACGGTTAGAGCTTAGATCATAAACAAACTTTTCACAGCCTCTCGCTCTCGATACGCTTGGTCCCACTGACGCAGAGCCTCTCGCTCGCCGATAAGATCCGTCTCAGTAAAACGCATAAATTGCAAAAAAGCCGCGAGGGTACAATCGCTTACACCAGGGTCAGGACCCTCCACAAACTGTCGACCATCACTTAAAAGCGCCTCGACGTAATCAAAGCCTAATTGAATACGCTGAGCGAGCTCCTGGGCTCTCGGCAAATCTGCCGGAAGACCCAAGGGTGATTTTTGACAGTGAACATATTGCGCCATGTCCAGTGCGATACGCATTTCAATAACGCGCTCTATATTACGCGCCTTGGCTTTGTCTTCAATGTGATCAGGCCGCAGACAAGGACCCGCAACTGCGTCTTCCAAATAATCAATAATGGTCAGCGACTCCGTGATGAATTGCCCTGACTTCAACTCTAGTACCGGCAACGTGCCCCAAGAATTTCTCGCTAAATGCTCCGGCTCTCGATGTCGGCCTTTTAAGGTGTTCACCGTAATACGTTCAATGTCGAACTCACAGCCGAGGGCTTCACGCTCGGCTAAATATAGGGTGACGCGCATCGGATTGGGTGCCAATGGCACGGTGTAAAGTTTCATGAGCAGTCCTCTTTAATTGCCACCTTACAAAGTTTCAAACGTCTCAGGATCATTGGGTCCCACCTCACACCACACTAAACCCAGCGCGACTGATTGGCAGGTTGCGAATACGCTCGCCACAGGCGCTAAAAACTGCATTACAAACCGCGGGGGCTACGGGTGGTAAAGCCGGTTCGCCCGCTCCGGACGGTGGATAATCTGATGCCAAGAATTCGACGTTGATTTTTGGACTCTGGGGCATTCGCAATAGTGGGTATTGGTGAAAATTCGTTTGTTCTATTGCCCCAGAACTAATGCTAATACGTTGATCTGCGAGCGCGCTCAAGCCATCGACGATACTGCCCTGAAACTGATTCTCAGCACCACTCAAATTAACAATTTGACCAAGGTCCGCAGCCACCCATACCTCATGCACAGTCACTGCTCTATCTGCGCTGACAGAAACCTCGGCGACTTCAGCGACATGCCCAGCGTGACTAAAAAAGAAGCTCAACCCCAATCCCCGGCCTTCAGGTAACACACGGCCCCAACCCGCTGATCGAGTAACCGCCGCAATAACCTCGCGCGCTCGGACCGTGTTGAGGCTAGCCAAATCATCGGGTTTAAACCACTTATCCTCACCGAGTGCAGCCATTAAAAAATCTCGGTGGTCTTTGCCAGCCGCCTCTGCTAGCTCGTGCAGGAAGCTTTGTTCTGCGAAGGCATAGACGTTAGATATGGGCGCACGCCATGCCCCAGTAGGGGTTTTGGAGGCCACCAGGGTCTGTGAAACATGAACATTAGGAACCACATCGTCGGGAAAGTTATAGCCCCGATAACCTGCACCGTAGTTAGCTTCTTCCCCGTCAGAGGACACCGACACCACGTGATTTCGCCAACCGGTCAAAGCTCCCGTTTCAGACAGTGTCGCCTGCAATCCAAAATAGGCCGGTGAACGATAAAAATCGAACGCCATATCATCCTCTCGCATCCACTGCAGCTTGACCGGCTTACCGATGTGTTTTGAGATAACAGCCGCTTCACGTACATACTCATTCGAAAGACGCCGGCCAAACCCACCGCCGCCCCGAACCTGATGCACCGTGATAGCTTCCGCTGGAAGCTCAAATAACTTCGCTAAGGTAGCCTGGGCATAACCCGGAGTTTGGCTAGAGGTCCACACCTCAATCGCCGTTGCGCTAACGTTTGCCACACAACTCTGCGGCTCTAACTGGGCGTGAGAAACAAAATCTGTCGCGTAAACACCGCTGACGACCCTGCTGGCATTGGCGAAAGTCCCCTGGGGATCGCCCGCGCTTTTCACCTCTCGCGCTCCCGTCGGCCGCTGGGCCGCTTTGAGTGCAGTCGCCTCAATCGCCAAAGAGTTGTCGGTCGATGCCGCACTGACATCCCAGTCGATTTTTAAACTGCGCCTGGCCTTAATGCCAGCCCAAGTGTTCGAAGCGACAATCGCGATGCCCCCCGCTACATGGACACTTTTACTGAGGTCAAAACTCGGAGGCCCAGCATCGCCAGCAACAATAAACGCATCCAGTATGCCCGGCAGGGCTTTCACCTCATCAAGGTTCGCGGCTTTGGGCACGCCACCAATTTGCGGACACTTAACATAGGTGGCGTACACCATGTCAGGAACTGCGACATCAATACCGAAAATGGGCCGCCCACGCACAATATCCGCTGCTGCTGCATTCACAATACGCTGCCCCAGCAAGCGATAATCGGCTCGAGCCTTTAATACCACCTCACCATCGGCAGGCACTGGCTGTTCTGTCGCGGCGGCGACAAGTTCAGCAAAGCTGGCACTGCGACCCGAAGGTGGGTGAATCACTTTCGAAGGTTGTGTTGTTAGCTCACCTCGGGGAACTCGCCACTGCTGGGCCGCGCTGCGTAACAGCATCTCTCGTGCAGCGGCTCCCATTTGACGCAGTTCATTCCACCGATTGCGAACCGACAGTGAGCCGCCCGCAAACTGGGCGCCGTAACGAGTGGCATCAATTGGCGCGAGAACAACTTCCACGGCCTCCCAATCGGCATCAAGCTCTTCAGCTACGATCATGGGAAGCGCAGTATTAACGCCTTGGCCAACATCGGGATTAGGTGCGGCGATGACGATACGACCGTCATCATGAATGACCACATAGGGATTAAGCGCGTTTGCTGGCGCGGACGTTTTCGCGGCCGCCAACACGGTGATACCCCCACTGCTCAGGGCAAGGCCAAAACTCGAATAGCGAATAAAGTCCCGCCGCTTCATACCCTTATCGATAGCCGAGCTCATGCCGACACCCCATCATCGGATTGCCGCTCAGGGGTGCCCTGTCCGACCTCATAAAACGACAAACTCTGTAACTGGGTCGAGGCTGTCTGTATCGCGTCAACGATCCGAGAATAGGTACCACAGCGGCAAATATTGCCAGCCATAGCGCCTTCAATAGCTTCCAAGGATGGATTTGGATTGCGCTTTAGCAACGCGGCTGCGCTCATGATCTGACCCGCCTGACAATATCCGCACTGAGCAACATCATGGGCTATCCAAGCGTCCTGAACTGGATGCAAAGCATCACCTGCAAGCCCCTCGATAGTGGTCACCTCACGCCCAGTGATGGCTCCCAGCGGTAACTGGCAGGAGCGGACTGGCATGTCGTCCAACCAAACTGTGCAAGCGCCGCACTGTGCGACGCCACAGCCATACTTGGCACCCACCAAACCCAACAGGTCGCGCAAAGCCCACAACAGGGGCATATCGGGGTCCACATCTGGCAAGTCATGGGATTTGCCGTTGATATTGATTTGCATTGTTTGCTGTCCTTCGCCTTCTCTACTTCATTGTAAGGCACTTGCGCTGCCGTACTCTTACACTGGCTTGGTTTTTAACAGTGCCAATTGCTTGGGGTGGCCCTATCGAGACACCGCGCGTGCGTAGGGAACACTCCCCCGCCAATAGCACCAAGCGCCAAAAATGCAGGTCGAGAGCACCACCACTAACGCCCAACGAATCGAATTAGCACCGGTGTAGGCAAAATAATCGCTGAGCATACCCACCACTAAAGGGCCCAACCCAAGACCTAACAAATTGATAGCTAAGAGCATGAGGGCCGACGCCTGGGTGCGCCAATGTGCGGGGACCAAATTTTGAACCGCGGCGTAACTGGGGGCGATCCAGAAACTGGCAAATACGGCGGAAATACCCATAAACACTAACGCAAAGGGCAGTCCGTCCGGCCCTCCAATGCGATGAGTTTCGGGCCATAAAACAAAGGCTAATTGGGTAGGCAGGGCAATCAGCAAGCCAATGACCGGCACGCGCAATTGCCAACGGGGATCCTTACGCGCCAATCGATCAACCAGCAAACCTCCAGTAACCGCGCCCAAGGTGCCACCAAAAACGCCAATCAAGCCCAGCCAAAGACCGGCGTCGACCAACGACATGGCATGCACGCGCACTAGAAAGCTTGGCGACCAAATTCCCAATCCATAACCAGCGATACCCGCAAACCCCACCCCTGATGCAATCCATAAAAACCCGGGAAGCCGGGTTATACCTTTGATCGCCACGAGCAAGGATTCATCACCCACCGCAGAGCGAGGCTGGCGACGGGGTTCTTTGACGGTAAAAAATAAGAGGATGGCCAACAAGACACCGGGGATTCCAAACACTAGAAAGACCATGCGCCAACCGAGAGCCTCGGCTAAGAGGGCGCCACCAAATAGACCCACAAGAATGCCCAAATTAGGTGCCGCGGCAAGAACGCCTTGGGCTAACGCCCGCCGCTCCGGCGGAAAATAATCGGTAATTAAGGCTTGTGAGGGCGGCGTCCCTCCGGCCTCTCCAATACCCACACCCACTCGAAGGACGGCGAGGTGCGCAAAGCTTCCTGCCGTGGCGCAAAGCGCTGTAACAGCACTCCAGGTAGCCATCGACATTGCCAACACATTGCGCCGGGACCAGCGGTCGGCAAGGCGTGCCACGGGAATGCCCAAAACGGCGTAAAAAAGTGCAAATGCCAGCCCAGAAAGTAAGCCCATTTCTGTGTCAGAGGCATTGAACTCAGCTTTTATCGGCTCCAGAAGAATCGTCATTACCTGACGATCTACAAAATTGAAAACGTAGCCTAAGGTGAGTAGCGCGAGTACGTAATTACGATAGCGTGTACTAAACGCCTTGTAGGGTGCCTCGTCTTCAACGGAACTTAATGGCTCGTGAGTTTCGGTATCAACTGATGTAGTCACGGGCACGTCCGGCATTCAGCTTTTCGAACCACGGTTTCGCACCAATAGTCGCGGAATCAGAACAGGCGTGTCGCGTAAATAGGCTTGATACGCGGGATCATTACCCCACTGCGACACGCCACGGTGAGCCAAAGTCGGAATACCGCTAATTCGCGTCAGTAAAATCACCACAAAAAGTGGCGAGAGCACCGTGGCAAACTGCCAGCTCTGCATAACGGGCAGTGCCGCCAAAAACACTCCCGTCCACAGCATGATTTCACCCAGGTAGTTCGGATGGCGACAAATTGTCCACACGCCACGAGAGATAAACTGCCCAGCGTTATCTGGGTCCTTACGGAAATCACCCTTCTGCTTGTCAGCAACGACCTCCAAGGTAAAACCCCCAAACCAGATCAACAGGCCCAACCCAGCAAACCCAGTAAGTGCAGCATTAGGCGTCAAAATCGCGACCAGTGCCGCGCTGCTCGTCAGGCTCACCCAGACACCCTGCAAAGTCCAAACGAGCAAGAAGTGCCAGAAGGACTGTTTAATTTTACGAAACCGGCGATCCTCCCCCACATCGGCGATACGCAAAAATAAAAAAGTACCCAAGCGCAGGGCCCAAACCACCACTAAAGCGGTCATTACATAGCTATAAGTACTTGGCGCCGGGTTCAGCATTAACGCCAGTAACACCGCACTAATGAAGGTCAAACTGCCGATGAGATCGTAGAAACGCTCGGTTCGCGCCCACCAGGCGTAGCCGAAGCCCAAGAGCTGGATAAGAAATATCGCTGCGAAGATAACAGGAAGTACCGACACACCAACAATTCGACTATCCAATGGATTTATAAGGCCCGCATAGAGTAAGCAAACCAGAACTAACAGCGGCGGCATCAGATGCTTTTTGGTCAACATGAATTAGCTAACCTCATCAAGGGCAGCAGCGAGCTGCCCTCTGGGCTTGTTGATTCACCGATTGACCCCCGGCTGTACGTTGCTGCACCAGTCATGGTGCTGTACCGGGAGGAAAATCTCCCAGAAGCTCACTGGCGACTGCCGTCGTGGCCTTGTAGCGCTCACTCATGGTCGGATGATCTTTTAGCCGGCCTTCAGCAATACCGCGCCAAACAATCTTTCGGGTACTTGCATCAATAACGTCGAGGATCGCTGTGCCCTCGTCATATTCACGCACAGACGGCCCCGAACTGTAACCAACCATCACCGAGCTGCCATAACTGCCCGCCGAAACACCACCGTGCATACCTTTGTCGTACCCTGTGGAGTGAATAATCTGCTGACGCTGCTTGGAGACGGTGTAATTAATCCAAAAATCAGCACCCTCGTCTTTGCTTTCGCGCAGATTGTGCACAGCAAGCTCCTTGCTAACCACTTCGCGAATGCGTTTATCCGATGAATTAAATTTTCGGTATTGAGCTTCACGCGAGTGCACGACGTCGTCATACCAACGGTAGGTTTTAAAGTTTGAAAAATCAAAATCCTGATCGTAGTCGAGCTCGTAGGTCGGCTTACTCGCACAGGCCGAAATCATGCCTACCACTACAATGAAAAATACAGTCCGAAACATTAAGGTAACCTAGCGGTGATGAACGCCAAGGAAGAATACACGTTTGACCCCAATTTGACTGCCCCGTTGGATACTCAATAATGATTACCCTCGCATTTCTATCGGGCACCGAAAACATTCCCCTCCATGCCATTACCCAGTGGCGCAGTGGGCTTTCGGCAGCCGATCAACAGCGAATTGCGCTAATGAAGGGAGAACCCCGAAAAACCGAGTTTGTAGTGACGCGAACGCTACTCCAGACACTGGCTCGGAACCGTTTGGGCGTATCCGCCGAAGTTGTGTCAGCTGTAGACACTGCTCCGAGGTTACTCACCGCCGACGGTCGGTCAATTGCCTGCAGCATCAGCCACTCGAACAAAGCGATCCTCGTCGGGATCAACACGGTAGGATCCATTGGAGTGGACGTAGAACACCACCAGCCCAGATCAGTAGCTAAGGTGGTGCAGCGCTACTTTTGGCCGGAGGGTCAAACCTATTTTGGCAACTGTAACGAGGCCGAAGGCAGGGCTTGGTTTTATCGCCAATGGTGCATACGTGAAGCGCTGGTGAAATACCAAGGTGATGGCAATCTTTTCCAACTATTGGGAAGACCGCTTAATTTATCCTCGGGGACAATAGGCCTGATCAGCCAAAACAATACCCGGACTGTGGCTGTCATAAGCTCGGGAGGGGTCCGGCCTGAACTGTGTTTCCCGAAGCTCGATCAAAATGGGCAATGGGAGTTTTCTCCGTTAAGCCCCGAGACGGACTTAGCTGAGTTGACCCCCCTACCGAACCAATAACTTGAGCAGATCTAACCTGACCTAAAGAAAGCCGTGGCAGATCAAGAACCGGGATTCTGTACTCTTGGTGTGCGTCATAGGCCACAGTCTCAACCTCAAACGGTGCCAATGCTGCTCGATATATCAACATCTCAACAACAGCAGCCTGACCGAAGTAACGAGCCCACACTGCCTTGGCAGCGTAAAAAGCCTGCCCCCTCGTTAATTTTAGGAGTGCAAACTGGTCACCATTCGACGAGGGCTGGAGGCAAACCCCTTTGTTTTGTATCAGGGTGTTGGCCGACCGTGGGCTTACGGCTTGCCAAAGTTTGATCATTGAGTGAGCTTGCATCGCGATAGTGCTTCCTGTGGCAACATTAGAACGATCAATTTCTCGCAGTTTTATGACCATTCAAGCCATCAAATCCTCCCCACCAAGGCTAAAAAATGTTGAATTGTGGCGCTCAAAATTTCAACCCTTATGCGCTGTAGCAATGCGACCCCAACGCCAATACCCCATGTTATGGCTCAGGGCTCAAACCTATTTTCAGCGCCGCGCAGCTGGCGAGAGCGTTTTGGGAGCCGAGCTCATAAAAGTCCGAAAAACAAGCCTCGTGCTAGGGCTGACATGGGCATCACCCCCTAACCCACAACCCTTGGGTGAGTTACTATCCCGCCACACATTCGCGGGACTCATCATTCGCGCTTACTTGGAATCCACGGCACCATGATCAGGATCACCGCATTTACCTCCCCCGACCTCAGCGTCGATAACTGGGCGATTAGCTCGGGCGATGCTTGGTGCGTAGTGGGGCCCAATGGCTCGGGAAAGCAATTCATTGACCGACTGTTGTTGGGGCAGCTCGAGGGCGATGGCCAAGGGTCGGTCACCCATGAGCTGCCTATAACGGCGATAAGCTTGGTGTCTTTCGAACAGCAGCAAAGCATCTTTGAGCGAGAGTTAAAGCTTGCGGCTACCGATTTACTGCCTGAAAGCGAAACTGCCACCCGGGCGATAGACTTTTTACCCACCGATAAAACCAATGACCCCCTTTTGGATGCATTGAATTTGCGCCACCGATTAGATCGACCGTACACCCAGCTCAGTACTGGAGAGAGCCGTAAATTGCTCATTGCTCAAGCCCTACTCCAAGGCGCCAAAGTTCTTATTCTTGATAATCCGTTCGATAGTCTCGACCACAAAGCCTGCGAGAATCTGTCGGCGGCATTAAAATCGGTTTGGGAAACAGGCACGACCATCGTATTTTTGTTAAGCAACCGCAGTGACATACCCCAGTGGTGTGGCGCCCTGGCCACGGTACAAAATGGCTTGCTCACATGTCTTGATGATGACGAGCCAGCTCAAAAAGAACAATTTCTGGAGGCCTTATTTTCACCGACAGACCAGCCAGACTGGCCGGAGCAAGCGAAGCATCTCGCCGATTTCCCTCACGAGTACATTATTGACATCGCCAACGCATCGGTGAGTTACGGCCAACAGATCGTTCTGCGTGACCTGACCTTGCAGCTAGCGCCCCTTGAGCACACCTTAATTACCGGGGAAAACGGGGCGGGCAAATCAACCCTGCTCGGCTTAATCACCGGCGACAACCCGCAAAGTTACAACAATGACGTTCGAGTGCTGGGCTACCGACGGGGTCACGGAGAGTCTATTTGGGAGTTGAAGCAGCAGATGGGTATCGTTAGCAGCGAACTCCATCGATTTTACCGGGTACGTTGCGATGCCCTCACGGTGGTTTGTTCCGGTTTTTTCGATTCTATTGGTGTATACGAGCAGATCAGCGAAGTTCAGGTGAACATTGCCAAACAGTGGCTGCAGGCGGCGGGCCTGCGCGAACACGGCTCGGCGCCCTTTCACACAATGAGTTACGGCGAGCAGCGTCTGGTCCTCATTGCCCGTGCCTTGGTCAAGTCGCCATTGCTGTTGGTTTTAGACGAGCCAACTCAGGGCCTTGATGAGTTAAATCGATCAAGAATTTTGGACTTACTGACCACACTCGAAAACCGCCGTCATACCACACTGATCTTTGTCAGCCACCGGCAAGACGAATATTTGCCACTTTTTAAGCGGCATCTACATTTGAAAATTCCCGTGAACGAGGATAAAGATTTTAAATAAAAGCTGACTCAATGGCTGCAGGGGGTCGACGTAAACCGAGGTAGAGACTAGTCTCAACCCGACACATCAGGTGTCTCGGGATATACGTGAGATCGATAAGTAAAATTTTTGTAGTGACCGCGGTGCTTATTAGCGCCCTAGTCGCAGGCGCCTTGATCACAAAAGAAAGTGATTTTTTTCGAGACTTTGTTGCTCAAAAAGTCAGCCAGCTGCTTCAGCGAAACGTCACCTTCTCAAATCTTGACATCGACATCGATATTGACCAATCAATCAACATTACCGTGACCGATGTTGCCATTGCTCAACCCGCAGGTTTCACCGGACCTGCATTTTTAGACCTAGCCTCTGCTGAACTCCATGCCTCGATTCCTGATCTGTTGCTTGGCCAACCAAAAATCAAGTCTCTGTCATTAACCCAACCTAAACTCCACCTCATTCAAGGCTTGGAGGGCCACCCCAACTGGCGGTTTGACCTTAATAATGCCCCGGCGACCGCAGTTGCGCCAAGCAAACCCCAAAAAGGCATACCGGTTTTTTTGGAATACGCCGACATTGAAGATTTACAGCTCACGCTGATCGATAACCAAGAAAAAGTCAGGACACTGCGGGTCGACGCCACACTGGAGCAAGATTCCAGTGGGGCAAAATTGGCCGTTGTCGGGGACGTAAATGAGGCGCCCTTGCAAGCCAAAGTCACCGCCTCCTCCGCCGATGCCCTTACCTCTCTTACCGATGTTAATTTTGGCCTCGACATGAATTTGGGCGACGTACATCTGGAAGGTAAAGCTCTCGTGCGCGATCTCAGAGCACCGAATACGCCCCAAATCGAAATCGTCCTGCAGGGGCCAAGCGTCGAATACTTCACGGAGCTGCTCAAACTGCCGCCTTTCAGTCAAGGCGCCCTAGACCTAAGCATTTCTGTACAACCGGGTATAGAGCAAATGGTTGTTCGGCTGGACGGTCTAGTAGGCGATTTTTCTGGGGTTATCAGTGGCACCGTCAATGATCTCCGAACATTGACCGATGTTGAATTGGCCGTTGCGGTAAGCGGACCCGACATAGGTCGTCTCGCAGATTTACTGGGGGCACCGAATTTTCCCCACGTGCCCTTTAGCGCGACAGGTAAAGTCAAGAGAAACCAGCAGCGGCTGAATGTTAGTGAGTCTCGTATCAACATAGGGCGGCTGCAGATAGCAGCAGGGCTAGACATTCCAAATTTAGAGACTCCGATTCAGGCTAATTTATCGGCACAGGCGTCGGTACCTGCGATTGAGCGTTATCAAGATGTGCTCCAGCTGCCCGAAGACGTCAAAGGCGCCGTTACGGCGCAGCTCACTCTAGAAACCGACAAGCAAAATACCAAGCTGAGCAGCTTGATAACTACCGAGTACGGAGAACTTAAGGCCGACGGGTGGTTGCGTGGCCAGCGCAAATTGACAGGGACTTCGTTGACTCTCGCAGCTAAGGGCGATGATCTGGGCACCTTGCTCATGCTAGCCCATCAAAAACCCAGCTTCCGTGACCGTTGGTCACTGAACACAGACCTGCTGGTCACTAACAATGACATCGAACTGAGCGAAGGAAAGCTCGTGGTTGAAGGCATTTCAAGCGACTTCACAGCCAAATTTCCACGCAAGGATCCTGCCGCTAATTTTACCACTGCCCAAAAAATGACAGTTGCCAACCCGAGACAAACGCTCAGCCACTGGCTGCATGGCAACACTCTCGCTCTCATCCCAAACCAAACGACCACCGGCAGCTTCCGTGCCGATTGGTCTGAAGGCACCCTGAATCTGCAAAATCTTGCTATTGCCCTTGCAAAAACTGAGATCCAAGGAGCTGTGACAGTGATCCCAAAGCAGCAATCAGTGGCCGGTGACTTGAAACTGCAGGGAGAGAATCTTACTGAGCTTCTCCCGACCACTCTCCTGCCCCCCGAAATTCCACAGGGTCAACTAGACCAACCACTTAGTGCTACCAGTAAATTCACAGTCAACCCAAAAGGCGTGGAGGTTAAAGACTTAAAACTTCAGATCGGTGACTTGGCCGTTAATGGCGATGCTCAGTTTTCAAAGGGCACAGTCGACGTCGACGCTATGTTCGCCGTGGAGAACGCTTATGAATGGGTGGTCATAGAAAATGTCACGGCTCTAACCGAGCCACTGACTATGACAGCGAAGATTAATCTGTCTCAAAGTGAGTCTCAGGCATCGATTCGGGAACTCACATTAAATACAGCCGCCGGCGCGACCATTTTTTCAAAGGGAGAGCTTCAGTTCGGCGAAAATTTTTCTGGCAGCGACCTAGAGGTCCGACTGGACCTGCCAGACTTGCAACGACTAGGTTGGCTAGCAAACCTCGCCCTGCCAAAGATTCCTCTAAAACTTGAAGCCTTATTAAACGGAGACGAATCACACCTCATCGCTGACACGTTGGCGGTTGAATCGTTAGATTCTGAATTCAGCGGCCAATTAAGTATTAGCGACCCATCACATCCCAACATTCAATTGGCACTTCACAGTAGCATGATAGATCTACGGCCACTTTATGCGGTGGAAACAACAACCACCCAAAAGGCGTCTGTTTCCCCGGCAGCGCCAGCTCAGCCTAAAAAGAAAAATCGAGGTGCGTCAGGATCAAGGGAGGAAAATGCAGCCGCGAAAAAGAAAAAAACTGCCCGCAATAAAAGAGTCATCCCCCTCGCTGAAATCAATCTGGAATTCCTGCAGCACTTTGATGCTGACATCAATCTCACAACCGATCGGCTCATAGGTCGCAAACGACGATTTGGTAACATCGAGCTGATCAGTCATGTCAAAGACGGGCACTTTATCGTTGATAGAGCTGTCGTAAAAAGTGAATCAGGCGGACGCGTTGAGCTGTCCGGGTTCGGTGTTCCAGGGATCGATGAACAACACTTTGGCCTGACGATAGAAGGTGAAAATGTCAGACCCTTATTGCCGAATTCCACTATTGAAGTTGATGATATAGCGGCACTACCCCCAGCAGAGTTTTCGGGTGAACTTTTTGGCTCGGGAAACACAGTGCGAGAGTTAGCGCAGAACTTAAATGGATCACTACAGATAGCGCTAAATGCGGGGGTTATTCCGGGAGAGCTGTCAGGCTTTTTTACCAATGACTTCCTTGCAGAGCTCGTATCGCTTCTCGATGTTGTCGAGGAGGAAGAAGTCACTGAGCTGCGGTGCGGAGCAGCGTTTGCGGAAGTTCATAATGGCAAAGTGAAAGGTGATCCCCTTGCTATCGTCATCTCAGACAAATTAGCCATTGTCAGTAAGGGTCAGATCAACTTGCACACTGAAAAGCTGTTCTTGGCCTTCAATACCGTCCCACAAAAAGGCTTGGGAATCAGCGCAACTACCGCCTTTAACCCCTTTGTCGGGGTTGCCGGCACCCTGGCCCGACCTCAAATGTCCCTAGATCCTGAGGGCACCATTGTCCAGGGCGGCCTCGCAGTTATGACTGGGGGTATCTCTCTGATTGGAAAAGGCTTCTTCGATCGAATGTCAGTCGGCAAAAAGTCCTGTGCCAAAGCTGCCGCTAAGGCGGAGAAACCGCGCCAAGCCTCTCGGCAGGCCTTTGAAAAATTTCGCAAAGCGGTCCTGCCCTAATCCCCATGCGACGGTGCTCAGTAACAACCCGAAGATTTTCCATCGTGCGGAATCTAGTTGTTAAGTTGCCTGCCGTAAGGGAGTAACTTAACCGCCCGCCCAGGGCCCCGAACTCGATTTAATTTGCCGATTTTTGTCCAAGTGGTAGCAGAGATCGGCGCGATCTGGCATGACCTCTAGACCCCAGACGGTGATTCGTTGGAAAAACTGTACGAAGCGTTCAACACCCGTTCGATCCATCAAGGCATCATCTAGGCCAGCAGGGCGCTGCTGTAGCGCACTGAGCTTTTGCTCTTGCTCCCAACGCCAATCGACCACGGTGTCAAAATGCGGGGCTTTCAGCACAACAAGTGCGGTTAAAAGATCGAACACCGTTTTGTATTCCGCTGCCAGCGCTTTATTGACTTCCCCCCGCCAAATAGCCTGCGGGTCTTGGTCCAACTCCATGTGATTTATGACCTGCCCTAACCGATAGTGGGGCTCGGGAGGAACACCCACACACCAACCCTCGAGTACAACCACGTCGACGTCACAGGCAACCACTGACTTTTGCGGTGGCGCTCTATCATCTCTCGCTTTATCAAACTCAGGGATGGCAATGTCTTCTTTGCTTCGCGTAATCACTGCCCGTAAAACTGTTTCTAACAACGCAATATCGTGAGTACCGGGCACACCGCGAGTCGCGAATAATGGGTGTATAGATTCGGCCAAAGATCGACGCTGATGTTTGGTTAAATAAAAATCATCTATGGATAAGCGCAACACATTTAAATCAGCAATACCCCCTAACCAGGCCTCCAAAAGCGCCGCTAAAGTGCTTTTCCCTGACCCCTGACACCCATGAATGCCGATAATTTGAGGAGACGTCGCTACTTGTTCGTTGCATCGCTGCAAAATAGACTCGACCAGAGGTGCAAACCAAGTTTCGGCGGTTTCACGATAACTGTTGGGTAAAAGCTCTTCCTCGAGAAAAGTGCGCCAAAAAATATCTCCCGGCAATTTGTGTGTTTGGTCATCCATGAACTTGACGCTTCTCCTTCTCATCATTGGCTCGTCGCGTAATTTCTCAAGATTGGCAATCAACTGTGATAAATGACAGCTCCCAAGCAAGTACTATGTACTTTGCCCCAATGAGCTAGCCGTGTATGTTTATGATAATGATGCCCTACCGGGGCAATGCTGACCATTTGACGCTAACCGTCTAAGGACACCCCTTGAACTTTTCCAAACTCATTGCCGATATCAACGCCTCCAAACCCGGTCCTGAGACAGCCGCAATTTTTGATTTTGATGGCACCATCATCGCGGGATTTTCCGCAACCGTTTTTCTTCAAGACGCATTGACGCGTGGCGAACTGAAGCCTGATGAGCTCTACGAACTGACCCGTGCACTGACTGGCTTTGGCTTGGGCAATATGGGGTTCTCCGCGCTCATGGCGGTGCACGCCCAGTATCTTGCAGGGCGGGACGAAGACGAATACACCCGCAATAGCGAACGTTTGTTCCGCAAAAAAATCGCGCGGCTTATTTATCCTGAGGCGCGGGAACTGATCGCAGCCCATCAGGCAAAAGGCCACTCTGTGGCGATTATTAGCTCAGCAACCCCCTACCAGGTGCTGCCTGCAGCGAGAGACCTAAACATTGATCGCGTGTTCTGTACTGGACTAGAAGTGGAAAACGGTTGCTTTACCGGGGCGGTCGTAAAGCCGACCTGTTTTGGTGAAGGAAAAGTGGATGCCGCTCAGACCCTAGCAAGAGATACCGGCGCTGACTTAAGCCAAAGCTTTTTTTATTCTGATAGCGTCGACGACATTCAATTGCTGGAGTACGTAGGGCGTCCGGTCACCTTGAATCCAAGAAAACGGCTCAAGCAAATAACCAAAGAAAATAATTGGCCCACAACAACTTTTGATAGTCGAGGGCGCCTCTCCGTCAATCGATTTTTGCGGTCTGTTGCGGCGACGGGATCACTCGTTGGTAGCGTCGCGGCGGCGCTGCCCCTCTATGCGCTCACCGGATCTAAAAGAGATTCCCTGAACTTTTCTATCTCGCTATTTGCAGATACCTGCAGTGCACTCATTGGGCTCAACCTAGAGGTCACCGGTGAAGAGCATTTATGGGCACAACGCCCCGCCGTGTTTATGTTCAATCATCAGAGTAAAGCTGACGTCGCCGTAATGGCCCGCCTTGTGCGACGCGATGTTGTTGCCGTTGGCAAAAAAGAAATCCAACGCATGCCTTTGATCGGCCAAGCCATGGGGGCTGCAGGGGTTGTCTTTATTGACCGATCTGACCGTAGCAAGGCTATTGAATCGATGGCACCTCTTGCGACCGCAATGAGAGAGGAGGGTCAATCGCTTGTGATCGCTCCAGAAGGTACCCGAGCCCCGACGCGCAAGTTGGCGCCGTTCAAGAAAGGGGGCTTCCACATGGCTATGCAGGTGGGAGTACCTATTGTTCCGGTTGTGATTCATAACGCCGGGGACATCGCTCCGAAAGGAGACTTTGTTTTTAAACCAGGAACCGTTCGTGTCGATGTGCTGCCCCCGGTTGATACCACCGGCTGGTCCCTCGAAAAAATGGACGAGCAGGTGACCCTAGTTCGCAATATGTTCCTTCAAGCTCTGGGACAACCGGAACAAACTGTGGCGCAGACGCTGGAAGAGCAAAAGGCGCTGCCGGAAGATATGCGCCCTGAAAAAGCAGGCAAGGCGACTAAAAAGCCCAGAAAAGCAAAGGCTGCGGCCAAGAAAAAGCTTCTCAGCAAACGCCCAAAGACGACCGATACAACGGCTAAAGTGGCCTCAAAAGGTCGACAGGTGGCGGGCAAAGCGACGACTCAGGCCAAAACCAAGGTCGCAAAGGCATCGACATCGGCCGCCAAACCTACATCTACTGCCAAGGCCAAACCTAAATCTGCGGCGAGCCCGGCAGGAGCTTCAAAAGGCCGACAGGTGGCAGGTAAGGCGACGACCAAGGCCAAAACTAAGGTCACCAAGGCATCGACATCGGCCGCCAAACCTACTTCTACAGCCAAGGCCAAAGCTAAGGTCGCCAAGGCACCGACATCGGCAGCCAAACCTAACTCCAAGGCAAACCCTGCAGTGGCTTCAAAAGGCCGACAGGTGGCGGGCAAGGCGACGACCAAGGCAAAACCTAAGGTCACCAAGGCACCGACATCGGCAGCCAAACCTGCATCTTCGGCCAAGGCCAAAACTAACGGTAAAAGTAAGGCGCCGGCAAAATCAGTAGGGGCAAAAAAGGCCATGACCAGGAATTCACGCACCGATAACAAGCCCCGTGGGGCGTCCGTGAAGCCCAAGCTGGCGTCGACGCGGTAACTTTTGGTAATGGCCACAGCCTATTCAGACATCATTGATCAGAGCTCGCCATGGCCAGATGATTCGAGAACAATAATTTTTCTCCTCGATACCACGTCGGGCATTGAACGCCAGCTCTTGACCGACTGGATTAACACTCACAAACCTCCAGGCGCTGAGGCACAAATCATTCAGCTCTCTCTGGGCGACGACAGAAAGCCTCTGGAAGTTACTCCCCTGCTAAACGCGCTGTCAGAAGGCGTCGACATACTGGTTGCACCATTGAGGGTCGCTTGGACACCTAGTGCCGGTGCCATCGCTGCAGGGCCACGTTTGCGCGATTTGATTCAAGGACCGGAGCGGCGACCCGGATTTCTGCGAACCCGATATACACTCTCTCGCCATCCAGAGCGTGTGCACTTGATCAAGGGTTCACCCGATGGCACAGACACAATGGCAGGTCGGTTTGCAGGAAAATATGCCATAGAGGCTTCGGCCAACCGAGAAGCCTTTGCAATTTTTATTGCCCGGCAAGCCGCCATCGTCCTCGACGCAACAGAGCGTAAATTGCAGGGAGGTCGCTACAAAGTCCCTCGCTATATTGCGCAGTCGTTGCGCAGTAACCAGATACTCAAAGATCAGTTGTCAACCATTGCCACCGAGCGCGGTGAGCCCATAGGTGAGGTCAAGGAAGAGCTCAATGAATATTTCAAGGAGATGATTTCTATCCCCACAAGCTTCTGGCTTGATGTGTGGATCAAATTTTGTAATTTTTGTCTGGGTTTAGGTTACGAACGAGCGCTCAACTATAATCCTGAAGACTTAGAACGGGTTAGAACGATTGTTCGAGATCACCCCTCGGCACTGCTGTGGACCCACAAAACCTACATCGATGGTTTTGTGGTGCCAAAGCTTCTTTTCGATAACAACTTTCCCATACCGCATTTTTTTGCCGGCGCTAATCTCAACATCCCGTTGCTAGGTTTTTTGGGCCGCAGGGCTGGCGGCATTTTTATTAAACGCAGCTTCGCCGACAACCCAGTTTATAAAGCGGCACTACGCCAATACATTGGCTACCTCATGGAGAAGCGGTTCCCACTGACATGGTCCTTTGAAGGAACGCGCTCCCGCCTGGGCAAATTGATGCCACCAAAGTACGGCGTCTTAAAGTATGTCATCGAAGGCTGCCACAGCGCGGGATCTAAGGACGTGCATATTATTCCCGTCACCGTGTCCTATGACCTCATACGTGACGCTGAAGAATATGCTCGAGAGCAGGCAGGGGTACCCAAAGCTCCTGAATCTCTGGGTTGGCTGGTAGGCTACATCCGAAGTCTAGCTCGGCCCATGGGCAAAATTTATGTCGATTTTGGTGAGCCCGTGGTTCTGCCAGAGCCACCCAGCCCCGATGATCGGCTGGCACTCTCAAAAATTGCTTTTCAGGTGGCCGTAGAGGCCAATCGCGTTACGCCCATCACCTACCCCGCGGTCATTTCTATGGCGCTGTTGGGGGTGTATCCCCGGGCTCAAACTGAAACGGAAGTCGCTGAGACAGTCACTGACATTGTGACATGGGCGAGAAGCAGTGCCTTGCGTATGTCACCCGATTTTGATCGCCAACAGCAAGAGGGCATGGGCAAACTGCTAGATCTTATGATCGGCGAAGGCATCATCACACGGTTTACCGGAGGACCCACTACGGTCTATGGCATTGAGCCGGCCAACGTGGGGGTAGCTAGCTACTATCGAAATACCATCGTCCACTTTTTCATCAATAAAGCCATCATAGAACTGGCATTAATTGCCATTGCTGAATACGGCGAATTCGAACCCGACCAGCAGGTAGAGGCCTTATTTTGGGCGGAAGTGTTAGAGCTGAGAGACCTCTACAAGTTTGAGTTTTTCTATCCTCCCACGGAGGTATTTCAAGCCGAAATTGCGGCTGAATTAGACCGCATCGATGGCAACTGGCGGCAAGAACTGGCTTCCGGCGTCAAAGGCGCACGAAGATTGTTAGCGATGATGACACCCCATGTCGCCCATATGACTCTGCAAATGTACGTTGAGTCCTACAGCATTGCCGCTGATCTGTTAGCAAACCTTGAAGCGAGTGAAACCATCGACGAGTCCGATTTTGTTGATCGGTGTATGAACTACGGTAAGCAGGCATTACTGCAGCGCAGGGTATCCAGCGAAGCTTCAAACCTTAAATTACTGTTTAAAAATGCGTGGGATACCTTGGCCTCGCGCAAACTGACAGACCATTCACGCCCAGACTGGGCTGAAGCTCGATTACAGCAGGCAGAAGCCCTAGACAGACTTATCTACCGGGTTGAAATTAGCCGTGCCTCGGCCATTGCGAGTCGAGGAAGACCGACCATTAGAGATGGAGCGCGCAGTGGCTTATAAAATAGCAGTCATGGGTGGCGGCAGTTGGGGCACTACGGTCGCCTCACTTGTGTCACGCAATGCCGACATCATGCTTTGGGCGCGAGATGCCGCCACCGTTGATGATATTAATGGCAACCATAAAAACAGCCGCTACCTTGGCGACGCCCCCCTGAATCCGACTTTAAAAGCCACTCTCGACCCGACTGAGGCGATTGCAGATGCAGACGCTGTGGTCATGGGCATTCCTTCAAATAACTTTCGATCTGTACTCACCGACATCGCGCCCAATTTACCCGACGGTGCGCCCCTGATTAGCTTGACCAAAGGTCTAGAGCGCGGTTCTCGCTTGCGCATGACCGAGATCTGCAGAGAAGTGGCTCCCGGACGACCGGTGGGAGTACTTACGGGCCCCAACCTAGCGCGGGAAATTGTCGCGGGTCAGGCCGCTGCCGGTGTACTCGCGCTCGATGACCCAAGCCCCCAAACTTGGCTGCAGCCGGTTTTAAACGTCGGGCTATTTCGGGTTTATACCAACCCAGACCACATAGGCTGCGAGTTGGGCGGCGT
>ERZ1048872.1094-NODE-1094-length-24350-cov-9.622021_pt1 | contig 24350 bp, 20 predicted proteins | sample MGYA00383100_ERZ1048872 | MGnify/ENA primary metagenome ERZ1048872 (study PRJEB29581, sample SAMEA5548370) | metagenome | biome: marine; feature: coastal; material: water | depth 50 m | study: Short-term variability in the microbial, nano- and picoplankton...
AGTTAAGCTTATTATGTCTTAACTGGGGTAGTCGAATCCATTAAACCACGTCAAACACTTACTAATGAAGAAGATGCTGACGGTTTGGTTATTGATTTAATTGATAATGGCATCGGTATACAGGAAGGTAAACTGTGCAAATTTGGTAGTGGTTTAAAGGGGACGGAAGACCGCTTGACTGACTTTAATGGCACCGTAAAGCTTATTAGTAGCCCCACAGGTTGCACATTAAAATTGAGGGTAGAGGACTGTTATGATTAAAGTTGCTTTGGTAGACGATCAACAACTTGTGAGGTAAGGCATTGCTGGCTTATTATCACTTAGTGATGACTTAACTATTGCTTGGCAGGCTGAGAATGGTGAAGATGCACAGCAGCAATTAATGAACAACAGCCTTATATGATGTTACTTGATATTTGTATGCCAAAAGTTAATGGCATAGAGCTAGTAAAAATTTTGCGCTCACAAGGTATCAGTTTGCCTATTTTAATGTTAACCACCTTTGATGACAGTGAATTGTTTATGCAAAGCTTACAGGCAGGAGCAAATGGCTTTTTATTAAAAGATGTGTCATTAGATAAATTGGTTAATGCTGTTAAAAATCTCGCAGAAGGCGGATTTGTGGCTGAGCCTGTCGTTATGAAGCAACTCAATAAAGGTTTGGCAGAGTTGACAGTACTTGAAGATTTGACAGAAAAAGAGCGGCAAATTCTTAAGTTAGTTGCTGGTGGTTTTTCCAATAAAGAAATTGCTAGTAGTATTTTTTTAGCAGAAGGTATGGTGAAAAATCATGTCTCTAATATATTGGCAAAATTGAATACCCGTGATCGAACAAGAGCTGTACTCATTGCACTTAACCAAGGGCTTGTTTAGTTTTAATCCATGTTAATAAAAACTCTATTGTTAGTTATAGCTAAGGGGGAATTTAGCAACGCTAGCTTAGCTTTGTCCTTATCAAATAAAGTAACTAGATAGAATTATTATTTATTCATATTGAAAAAATAATAGATGTAAATGCCTTCATTTCAAGGTATAAATGTAAGTATGTTTTAGATGGCTAGATAGCTACTTTAAGTCTGACACAATTTGTAAAATAAAAGGTTCTTAATTGAAATGAAACAAGATACTAAAATTGTTACCGCAGGTCGCAAAGATAAATGGACAAATGGCGTAGTAAACCCAAGTGTTACTCGCGCTTCAACAGTAGTGTTTAATACTGTAGATGAAATGAACAACGCTTTAAAAAATCGTTTTAAGCAAACGATGGTCTATGGCAGACGCGGCACAACGACAGCCTTTGCTTTTAGTGATGCCATGACCGAGCTTGAAGGTGGCGCAGGTTGTGCGTTATACCCGTCGGGTACTGCAGCTATTACCAATGCGATCATCTCTTTTGTTAAAAGTGGTGATCATATTTTAATGGTTGATAGTGCTTATGAGCCTACCCGTGATTATTGCGATAAAATTTTAGCCAAAATGGGTGTTGAAACCACTTACTATGATCCCTTGATTGGTGCCGGTATTGAAAGTCTTATCAAGGAAAATACCCGTATAGTTTTTTTAGAGTCTCCTGGCTCAATCACCATGGAAGTACAAGATGTACCTGCCATAAGCAAAATTGCCCATAAGCATGACTGTATTGTGATGCTTGATAATACATGGGGCGCTGGCATAAACTTTAAGCCATTTGACTATGGTGTTGATATCAGCGTGCAAGCCGCGACTAAATATATTGTCGGGCATTCGGATGTTATGCTGGGTACAGCAACGGCCACTGAAAAGTATTGGCCACAATTACGTGATAATAGTTATTTAATGGGGCAGTGTACTTCGCCTGATGATCTCTACCTTGCTTTGCGTGGAATCCGCACCATTGGCGTTCGTTTAAAACAGCATCAACAAAGTGCATTAAAAGTTGCTAATTGGTTAAATGAAAGACCAGAAGTGGATACTATTTTGCATCCAGCATTTGAGTCTTGTCCTGGGCATGAGTTTTTCAAGCGTGATTTTAGTGGCTCTAATGGTCTTTTTTCTTTTACCTTAAATTGTGGTAATAGAGAGGCTCTTACCGCTTTTCTTGATGGTTTGTCTCACTTTAAAATGGGCTATTCGTGGGGTGGTTTTGAGTCACTTATTTTAGGCATTACCAGTGTTGATTCACTTCGCAGTGCCACTAAATGGACCGCTGAATTTCCATTAATTCGTTTACACATTGGCTTGGAAGATGTCGATGACTTAATTGCCGATCTTGAGCAAGGTTTTGTTCGTTTTAATGAAAAATTATAAATACGTTAAACTGGCTTAGCGGCTGAGCTGTTTAGTTTTATATAATCATCTTCCTTGATGATTATATAAAACGACAATCATTTAGATGATTGTCGCAATGAAATTCTTGCCTTGGTTGTTTAAATCAATGCAAGTAATAAAGAAAAATGCTTTGATGTTTATTGCTTGCCTAATAATTTAAATATTTTCTTTGCGATATCAGTATTATCTTGCGAGCCATTAAATAGCTCACTTTGTTTACCAAAAGCAAATACGGGTACGTCAATAGCGGTATGGCCGCCAGAAGTCCAGCCGCTGTTAGTACGAGCATCTATGATCTTCTTTATTATTATCAATAGTGCTTGTTGAGGATCAGGTGTATTTTTATTTTGATAGATATTTGTACTTTTCTTTAACTTAGGTGTTGTTTTATTATCGATAAGTAGCTTCAACTCTTCTTGGCTTAATTCAAAATTAAACAAGGTGTTTACATAGCCCGCATCAATATCATTCGTTGCTAATTGCTTAGCAATATAATTAACAGAATGCTTCATTGCTCTTAAATGCTTGGCTTGCCATTGGTATTTTCCGTAGGCGCCAAGTGTGAAGCCGCCAGTACTATGATCGGCGGTAACGATGACAAGTGTGTCTGGATGGTGAGCAACAAAATGCTCGAGATATTCTAATGTTTTGGCCATATCATCCATTTCAGCCATGGCGTCACTAATATCATTTCCGTGTCCTGCCCAGTCTATTTGACTGGCTTCAATGAGCATAAAAAAGCCTTTGTCAGGAGCATTATCATGCTTTTGTATATCACTAAGGTGGTGAACTGCTGCTTTGGTCATGGTAGATAAACGGTGCTTGTTTGTGTCATCTAATGCCCAAGGGAGGCCGACATCAGCAAAAAGTCCTAACACTGGCTTGTCATTGGGTAGATTTTCTAAGCCTTGATAATTATCAATATAGTGAAAACCAGCTTGTTTAAATTCATCGACTAAGTTTCTGTCTTGTCGAATAAAATACTTCCAACCGCCACCAAGGTATAGGTCAGCTTTAATACCGTCATCAATATAGCTGTCGGCAATGGCGTTATAGTTTCTACGGTGTTCGTTATGAGCTAAATATGAAGCTGGTGTCGCATGGTTAATTTGTGACGTTACCACCACGCCTGTTTTTTTGCCTTGTAACTTTGACCATTCTAAAACTGTTTGAACGGATTGCTTATTAACATCAACTCCTATAGCACCATTATAGCTTTTAAACCCAGTTGCTAGCGCAGTAGCACTAGCAGCTGAATCTGTCACAACACCTGAGACAGGGGCAGGGTAGGTGCTAGATAAGCCCGTAAGATGGCGATCGAAAACTGTTTCTTCCACCACTTCTGTGGTTGGATTATCGCTATAGTAGCGATAAGCAGTGGTGTATGCTGGTCCCATCCCATCACCGATAACCATAATGATATTTTTAGGTGGAGTATTTGTTTTTATTATATTTTGTGGTTGATTTAGTGTTTTTGTTTCAACAGGTGATGTATTTACACAAGATGCAGTAAGGAATGAAAGAGCTAGTACAGGTAAAAAAAGTTTCATTGAGTATTCCAATTGTTTAAAACAAATTATTGAGATAATTCGACATCGACCCAGACAAGTCGGTGATCTGAAGAGGCTTGTCTATCTTTAATGAGGCGATACGCTTCATCATTTTTTTGTGGCCAAAACACCCCTGAATCCATAACTGTAAAGCCGACAGTTGATGGCAGTACATAATCTGCTCTCATGCCCCAGTAAGCAGTGTGATATTTTGAGTTTACATTATCTACTGAGTGTAAATCGCCTCCTATACTGCTAGGCATAGGATCTTGGATTTTGCCATTGCTTAAAAGGGCGTTAATTCCTTGGCTTCCCTTAGAAGTAATTGCATCACCTCCGGAAATTGATGCATTTTGGTCACCTAATAACACAAAGGTTTTATCCGCGGCTAAACCACCATTGTTCCCTAAGTCATCATATATATACTGAGCCTGCTCACCATTAATGTAGTCCAGCCAAAAGCGAATTTCATCATGGTTACGTTTACCATTGCGATCTTCAGGACCATCAAATACAGGGGGGGTGGGGTGACTGGCTAATACATGGATTGTTTTGTCATTTACCTTAACGGGAATGTCCCAATGGGATTTAGATGATAACCTTAAAGCCTGCCATGCTTTATCACTATACCAAGGCTGTTTGCTTTCAGGATCTATTGGCTTTAACGCATTGGGCATATCTTGCCATTTAAAATGCTGAAAAGTTCTAATGGCTTTATCATTGATGGGGTATTTAGACAGTAACACCATACCAAAATGCCCTTCAAAATAACCAAAACCATGGGTGTCAGCAGGTTGCTGATTAATTTTACCATCATGATTTAAATCATCATTAATTTTTACGCCAGTATTTACAGGACCTTGATAGAAGTAGGGAAAGGTTATACTGGCTTGGCCATTTTGGCTGTGGTTTAAGTAATTAGTAATAAAGTTACTAATATTCTCAGTGTTGTTATCAACGCGATCAAATTCATTGAGGAGAATAATGTCGGGGTTTATGCGTTGGATGATTTCAGCGATGTTCTTTATTTGTTGACTATCTTGCTTTAAAGCTTGAGTCAGTTCATTGCCAGTAATACTCTTACTTGTTGTAGCATTAGCTGATTTTTTCTCACGGTAATTTAGGGCTTCCATACTAACATTAAAGGTAGCAATTCGAAGTTTAGCGGGAGTTTTAAATGCCATCGTTTTTCCTGATATTACGATACCTGAAATTAAAGTGCCATAGAGTACAAATGAAATAGCAGGTGACATTAATGTTTTTAAGCTCATTGTTTTAGTCCACAACCACGTAAAATAAAATCAGTCAGAAAACTTGTTACATGTTCAATGTCATCTTGCTCGTATTCTGCTCGGTTCATTATCGTTAATATTTGGTTATCAAAATCTGCATAATGCTGTGTTGATGACCAAATAAGAAATATCAAATTCACAGGATCGATATTTTTCATCTCACCATTTTCAATCCAGCATTGAAAAATTTTAGCTTTTTCTCTTACCCATTGGCGTTGATAAGTACGCGCAAAATCTTGTAGATGTTGCGCACCTTGTATTATTTCCATGGCGTAAATTTTTGATGATTTTGGGTGTTTAAATGACATGACTACTTTGGCACGTATAAACTTTTCAATAGCAAGTTTTGGCCCATCTTCATGCGTTATGTCACCTATACCTTCATCCCACATGTTTAACGTTTGCTCTAATACGGCATGATAAATATTTTCTTTGTTTTTAAAATAGTACAAGACATTGGCTTTAGGCAGCTTTGCTTTATCGGCAATAGATTGAACTGTGGCCCCTTTATAACCTTGAGAGACAAATTCATCTTGCGCAGCAGCTAAGATTTTTTCAAAGCTTTTTTCTCTGATAGTTTTATTTTGGTTTTGTTGCATTTTAATATAGTTAGTTTTGTTATCTGCAATTTTTTGATGCAGAGATTATTTATTATTTTGTTAAAAAGTAACAGTCAATTTTTGAGGCATTATGATTATAAAAAAAATAAATATAAAAAAATAGCACTGTTAAACTTGTCCGTTTGGTTGGTTTTCTTTTTTATTACATTACATTAGAACAGTATGCTTGTTCAATAGATAAAAATAAAAGTTGACCTTGTGGTAAGTTTATTTGATTTGTAGCTGGTTTTTCATTAAATTGTAATAAACCTGTTGCAGTATTTAAGTGAAAACAGTGAATAACTGTTATTGCTAACGTCTTTTTTCTTGCACCAGCAGTAATAATAATAATTAAATTCAAAACACTAAAGGAAACTACAAATGAAAACCCACTCTCTATCACGCATTACTGGCGCGTTAGTTGTTGCGCTTGGTTTATCAACATCAGTTATTTCTACTGATGTATTAGCAAATACAACCTCATCTTCAATTAAAGGTGAAATTGTTGGACCTCAGGGAAATCCTGCTGCAGGTACTGTTATCAAATTAGTTCATGAGCCATCAGGAACTCAGAGTCAAGTTGTAGTGAATAATGCTGGTTTATTTTCAGCTAAAGGTCTGCGTGTTGGTGGGCCATACACTATTACTATCGATTCAGATAAGTTTAAAGATCGTATTATTAATGAGGTTTACTTAAAATTAGGTGAGCCACTTGATATTGATATTGCATTGGAGAGTGGTGATACTGAAACAATTGTTGTAACTGGCTCTCGGTTAACTGCAACTGAGTTTGGTTCAACTAGTCCAGGAACACATTTTGACTTTTCCGACCTCGAAACTGCGGCCTCTGCAGATAGGGACATCAAAGATTTAGTACGTGTAGACCCTAGAATTAATATTGAAGAAAGTGATGGCGAAGAAGCTATTATTTGTGCAGGTAGTAACCCACGCTCTAGTAGCTTAACTGTTGATGGCGTTCGCATGAATGACAGCTTCGGTCTTAACTTTAATGGCTACCCAACAGTTCGAATGCCATTTTCATTTAGCTCTCTTGATCAAGTTATTGTTGAAATAGCTCCTTTTGGTGTTCAGGCTGGTGGTTTCACTGGTTGTAATATTAATGCTGTAACACGATCCGGTACTAATGAAGTTCACGGCAGTACCTTTTATGATTACTCTAGCGACTCTTTACGTGGTGATAAAATTGAAGGTGAAGATGTCGATACTGGTGACTACACAGTAAAACGTTATGGCTTTGATATAGGCTTACCATTGGTTGAAGACAAGCTCTTTTTCTTTGGTGCTTATGAAAAATTAGAAGGTGCGCAAATCTTTCAATATGATGCTCTGGGTAATCAAATATCACAAGCAGAATTAGATAGAGCAATTCAAATAGCCAAGGATGTATATGGCTACGACGCAGGTGGTACACCTCCATCAAAACCGGTTGAAGATGAGAAAATACTGATCAAACTAGATTGGAACATTAATGACGATCATCGTGCTTCCTTGGTTTATAACTACAATGATGGCTTTCGTTTAGATCAATCTGATGAACGAAACAACACAGTTACCTTAGATAATCATTTTTATGAGGTGGGTGCTAAATTAAATTCAATTGTTGGTTCCTTATATTCAAATTGGGGCGATAATTTTTCAACGGAATTACGCCTTGGGCAGATTAAATTGAATAATCGACAACAGTCACTTGATTCAGAGAGTGGTTTTGGTGAAGTTCAAATTGAGCGTATCAATGGTGCATCTATATTTTTAGGACCTGATGACTCTCGTCAATCCAATGAATTAAATTGGGAAAGCCAAACATTAAAGTTTGCGGGTACTTATTTCATGGATAATCATACTATTACAGGTGGTTATGAGTATGAAAACTTAGAAGTATATAACTTGTTTATGCAACACACTGTTGGTGAATATCGCTTTAATGGTTTAGATGATTTTGAATCAGGTATGGCAGATGATATTTATTACAATAACTCTGCTGGCACTAATAATCCTGAAGATGCCGCTGGACAATTTGAATATGCTACTCATGCTGCATATATCCAAGATGAATATATTTTGGATGATATCGATATGACGTTAGTTTTTGGTTTGCGTTACGATTGGTATACAAGTGATGATAAGCCACGTTTTAATCAAGTATTTACAGATCGTTATGGTTATAGAAATGATGAAACACTTGATGGTAAAAACCTATTACAACCTCGTTTTGGTTTTAACTGGCGTGTAGAAGATAACTTAGAAGTACGTGGTGGTTTTGGCTTATACTCAGGCGGTAACCCCAATGTTTGGCTTTCTAATTCGTATTCAAATGACGGCATAACCAATATTGATACTTACCGTCGTGATTTTCAGCTACTAAACCCTGATGGAACAGCTATTGCGGGGATATTTAGTGGTGAAGGCCTTCCTATCTATGATGCTTTACAAAGCCAAGTTGATGAAGTTACTAATAATTCACCATCGCTCGGTAATGAGCCATCTGTTAATGCTATAGACCCTGATTTTGATATCCCATCAGAGTGGAAATATAACTTAGGTTTTACTTACACCACAGAGAATGATTATATTATTCAAGGTGATTTTTTATACTCAGTTAAAAAAGATAGTGCGTTAATAACTGCTGCTAACTGGGATGCTAACAGTCGCACCACAGCCTCTGACGGTCGTGCAATCTATGATTATGTTGTTGTAGGGCAAAATGATGATGGATTCGATGTTTCTAGGAACTTCCGTAAAAGTGATTTTGTTTTAACGAATGCGAAAGAAAATGGTAAATCAACGACCGTCTCATTTGCAGTTAAGAAAGAATTTGATTTTGGCTTAGATGCATCATTTGGTTATGCCTATAATAAATCTGAAGATGTTTCGCCGATGACCAGTGCAGTATCTTATTCTAACTTTACAGGTTTTGCGACCACAGATGCTTTAGATCCAGGTATAGCAACATCAAACTATGAAACGCCGCATCGCTTCACCTTCAATTTACGCTATTCAACAGAGTTTGTTGATGGTTATAGAACTAATTTCACCCTGTTTGGCTCTAGAACTAAAGGGCGCCCAATGTCGTATGCTTTTGATGGTTTATCTGTGGGGGATACTGAGTTTAGGAGTCGTCGTCACTTGCTTTATGTACCAACGGTTGATGATGCCAATGTAACCTACGCAGATGATTTCGACCTTGCGGGATTTGATCAATTTATTGATGATAAAGGTTTTACTCGTGGTGAAATTGTTAAACGTAATTCACATAATGCTTCATGGCATACTCGTTTAGATTTCCGCATTGATCAACAACTGCCAGGGTTCTATAAAGGCCATAAAGCCAGTGCTTTCTTCGTTATCAAAAACTTAGCGAATATGTTAAATGATGATTGGGGTGTTAAGAAAGTGGGTAACTTTGTGGCACAAAATGTAGTTGATGCCCGTTTAAATAATGATGGAACCTATACTTATAATGAGTTCCATCCTGATAATGCTGAGCAAACAACATTTATTACGCAATCATTATGGGAAATCAAAGTTGGTGTGAAATATAAATTCTAGTTATTACTTTATATAACTAGTGTAACGCTAAAGAACCGTGCTTAATCGCACGGTTTTTTTTTAACTAAATAACTATATTTTTATTTATTAACATTGAATTGATGTTAATATAAATAAAACTTGACCGGTTGGTCAGTTAAGGGTTTTTGAGAAAGTAATATGAATAATATAAATATAGGCGATATTGATTCCAGTACTTGGCTAGCGTTAACTAAAAATGCACAAAGCGCATACCAAAAAGCTTATGCACCATACAGTAACTTCAGGGTAGGCGCAGCAGCATTAACGTCTGACAATAAAATTGTGCAGGGCTGTAATGTTGAGAATGCTTCTTATGGCTTAACTGTGTGTGCCGAGCGTAATTGTATTGCTCAAGGGGTAATTGGCAATGATGAAACTGGTGCAGTGGAATTTACTGCAATGGTTATTTACACCGAGCAAGAAAAGCTAACACCGCCGTGTGGTGCGTGTCGCCAAGTGATCAGTGAGTTTTTTCTAAAAAGTGCAGCAGTGATGGCCGTAAATCACCTTAATCAGCATAAAAAATGGGCAGTAGAGCAATTACTACCAGATGCTTTTACACCGTATGACTTAATCAATAAAACATAGATAAGCACGCCATAAATAAGGATAGGGATTTAAATTAATGTTATTACCTCACCTCTTACCACAAGAAATAATCGCAAAAAAGCGTGATAATAAACGGCTTCAACCTGATGAAATTAAATTTTTTGTTGATGGTCTGGTATCGAATAATTTTAATGATGCCCAAGTGGGGGCAATGGCAATGGCCATTTTTCAACAAGGGCTTTGTGAGCAGGAGATTGTAGCGTTAACCCAATCTATGATGCATTCGGGTGAGGTATTATCATGGCATAACCTTAATGGACCTGTTGTTGATAAGCATTCAACAGGTGGTGTCGGCGATAAAGTTAGTTTTATGTTAGCGGCAATTATTGCTGCTTGTGGTGGATATGTTCCGATGATTTCAGGCCGTGGGCTCGGCCACACAGGCGGTACAGCAGATAAGCTTGAAAGTATTGCAGGCTTTAATGTCCAACCGAGTTTACATGATTTTAAGCGTGTTGTTGCAGAGCTTGGTATGGCAATTATTTCACAAACACCTGAGTTAGCCCCAGCAGACAGACGCTTATATGCTATCCGTGATGTTACGGCAACCGTTGCTTCAATTCCACTTATTACTGCGTCAATTTTGTCGAAAAAACTTGCTGCTGGTTTAGACGCTTTAGTCATGGATATTAAAGTAGGTAATGGCGCACAAATGACATCCTTTAAAGAGGCTGAACTATTGGCAAAAAGTATTACTGGTGTTGCTAATAATGGTGGTGTTAATACTCAAGCCATTATCACTGATATGAATCAAGTGCTCGGTAGTACTGCTGGTAATGCTTTAGAAATATATGAAACAGTAAAGTATCTAACAGGCAAATTACGTGAGCCTAGGCTTCATCAGGTTGTTGTCACCTTAGCTAAAGCCATGTTGATTAATACAAAACTGGCTAATGATGAAATTGAAGCACAAGCAAAAATTGACCATGCTCTATCATCAGGTAAAGCAGCAGAAATTTTTGGTAAAATGATTTCTGCATTAGGTGGGCCAAGTGATTTATTAGAAAAACCTTGGCAATCCATGAATAAGGCAGAATATATTGTGGAAGTTTTAGCTCCACGTCATGGATTTATCAGTGCTATGCAAACAAGAAATATTGGCATAGCAATTGTTACACTGGGTGGTGGTAGAGCAAATAACGGAGCAAAAATAGATCATCGTGTTGGAATTGATCGTATTTTGCCCATAGGAACACGTGTAAATAGAGGAGATGTACTCGCAAGAGTGCATGCTAGTTCAAGTGACAGTGCTAAATTAGCGAGTCAGCAATATATTGATGCGCTGAGGTTCTCAGAGGCTCCTGTAGAAGAGCCTCAAATGATTTATTAATGAAAGAGTGTGTTCAAGCTTCGTTATTAGTGTGTTTTACGACGTAGAATAAGCAATCATTTAAGGCAACTTTTTTGTTAGTCGTTGCCTTAAATATACGTAAATTCTGTTTGCATACTAATAGGTTTTCTCTCGTGTAAAAATATTCATCGATAACATTTACTCCCTTTTTATCAAGTAACTGTAGATTATTTATACCATTGCCATCAATCCAACCTATCATTTCATTTTGATGGGCACCGCCAAAGTTGAAATATTCTATATTGTTTTTCAATGTTACTCCGCTATAACCTTCATCATGTTCGGCATAAGAAAGGTTAACATCACTGTTTACTTGTAAACGCAGTGGTCGATAAATAACTTCAACTCTTTTTTCTTGATGAATATAGCCAATATTTTCACATTGTGCGATATGACTGATACCCGCAAAAGCGACTTCATGAGCTTGTTCATCAAGACTACCACCGCATTCAATAGTGATAAAAGGGCAAGCAAACTCTTGCTCCATCAAGGAACCTAAACTTAAGTCTGATAAAATTAAGGTTTGGCAGAAGAATGAAGCTAGAGATAACGTTTCAGTTGTTATTGTTGAGCTCACTGAGAAAGTTGGACTAGGGCTTGAAGAATTATGAAGATCGATCACCATTTCAGGAGTTACATCACGTATGGCCTGATCAATAAGCTGTGCTCTTTCATAGCTGCCTTGTTGCTCGTCCTGAAAAGCATGATGCTGTCCTGTTCTACCAAAACAACGGTTCATATCTTTACCACCTTCTATAAATCGGCTAGTGAAAATAGGCTTTTTCGATGCTGCTTCGATCGAGCAAATGACAAAGCGCAAATTAGTCTTGGGTAATTCTTTTTTGTCTCGCGTGGTTAGCCACCTATGTAAGGCAATTAGGCCTGACGGTTCATTACCTTGTAATAAAGTGGTGATTACTCGACATCTTTGTGTACTTTCCCCTGTTATATCGATAACCGTTGGGCCTGTCATTGATAATAAGAATTGCACATAGTCAGCATGCAAATCTTGCCAATTGGGATCTTGTAGATAGTTGATCTCACTATAATCTATTTCCATATTATTACCCCAAATTGTGTAATTCTCGCAAAATTAAATACTGCTAATGCATTTGATCTTTAGCATGTCATATATTGGTATAAGTGGTTCTTGATTAAGGTCAATAAAAGAGGTTGATGTCTATAATAATTTTGTTAAAAATACCTTTCGCGCTAAACTGTTGCCAACATTAAAATTTTGAGTTTTTAAAAATGACAGAAGAAACTATCTTTTCAAAAATTATTCGCCAAGAAATTCCTGCGCCATTGTTATATCAAGATGATCTTGTAAGCGCATTTAGAGATATCGCCCCTAGAGTCAGTACACATATTTTGATTGTGCCAAATAAACATATAGCGACTATCAATGACGTTGAAGAAGCCGATGAACTCACCATGGGACGTATGATCAGTGTTGCGAAAAAACTAGCTAAAGAAGAGGGTATTGATGAGAAAGGCTATCGTTTAATCATTAATTGTAACGAAGATGGTGGTCAAGAGGTATTTCATATTCATATGCACTTGGTAGGTGGTCAACGGTTAGGTCCTATGCTATCTGTGTGATTTTTTAATCATGAGTAGAAAAACACATGTGAGGTGTAGAAAAGCGACAAACGGTTACAAAGTCGCGATTAAAGACAGTGCACTTATCTTTAGGGTGACGCATAATTAAGATACTAAGATAGAAATTTGTATCTACTAGGATTTTATGTGAATTGGAAAGAATTGCTCGAAAATAGAAATCGTCTATTTTGGTTAGTCCATAGCGCTGGCTGGTTTGGCTTTGCACTAGTGCACTATCTAGGCTCTTTACTACATGATTTACGTGATATTTTTGTGGTTATAATTTTTCTAAATGCCTATGCTGGCTGGCTTTTTACCGTACCTCTACGTTATATTTACCGTCGTGCTTGGAATCTACCACCGGTTAAAATCGCCCTTGTCGTTGTTTTTGCTTCATACTTTACCGGTGTTTTATGGCAAGTGGTTAAAAATATTAACTATTGGGAAATATACAAGCATGGTTATAAACCTGACTTTTGGCTGATGTACACGCAATCAAGTGTTTGGTCTTTTTATATCATCCTTAGTTGGAGTGGTTTGTATTTTGGCACTAAATACTATCAAATGCTGCAAATAGAAAAGCAGCGTGTGTTAAAAGCTAATACTGTTGCCCATCAAGCTCAGTTGAAAATGTTGAGGTATCAGTTAAACCCTCACTTTTTATTTAATACTTTAAATGCTATTTCTACACTTATTCTACTAAAGGAAAATGTTACCGCCAATACAATGGTGACAAAACTAAGTGAATTTTTACGCTATTCACTTGATAAAGACCCGATGAAAAAAGTCACTTTAAGCAGTGAGATTCAAGCGCTAGAATTATATTTAGCCATAGAAAAAGTACGTTTTGAAGAACGGTTACAAGTTCACTTTAACATTAAGGAACAATGTCAAAAAGCATTAGTGCCTAGCATGATTTTGCAACCACTGGCAGAAAACGCAATCAAACACGCTATAGCCACCCAAGAGCAAGGGGGAGCTATTACTATTTCTGTGAGTGATTTTGCCAATGATTTAATGATTGAAGTCGCTGATGATGGACCCGGTGCAGATATCATTGATGGTAATTTGCATAGAGAAAGTGGTGTTGGCTTAGTAAATACACGTGAAAGACTGCAAGCTCTGTATCAAGAAAACTTTTCTCTAGTAGTTGCCAACAACACCCCCTCAGGTGTTAAAGTGAATATACGGATGCCATTTGAACCCACTTGTGAATAATGCTTGTAAATAAAGAACAGGACATCAATTATGACACTTAGAACAATCATCGTTGATGATGAACCACTTGCTCGTAAGGGCCTGATGTTACGTCTACAAGCTTATGATGATATAAATGTTGTTGCACAATGTAGCAATGGCAGAGAAGCCATAGAAGCGGTTAGAGCTTACCCAGTTGATTTAATGTTTCTTGATATTCAAATGCCTGGTCTTAATGGTTTTCAAGTGATAGAAGAGATTAACAAGCAAGGATTAAAATTACCCTGTGTTGTTTTTGCAACTGCCTATGATCAGTACGCTATTAAAGCATTTGAAGTGCATGCTATAGATTATATTATGAAACCTGCTGATGAAAAGCGTCTTGAGCAAACCATTGAGAAAATAAGAAACTATTTTAAGCCCAGTACCGATGCTGACCATAAGGCCAAACTTATTCGATTAGTGAGTGATGTAACAGGCAATGACTGTAAGCAAATTTTGACAGAGTTAGCAAATAATCAACCTGTTAGCTTATCTAGTTACTCTGATGTGTTAGCGATTAAAGACGCGGGTGAAGTGAGTAGAGTCCCTGTTAAAGATATCATTTGGATTGATGCGGCAGGTGATTATATGTGTGTTCACACTAATAGTGGTTCAAATAATAATAGTCAAGAAAACACCCTTATTTTGCGAAAAACGATGAAGCAACTTGAAGAGCACCTTGATCCAAAGCTTTTTATTCGAAATCATCGTTCAACCATTGTAAATAAAAATTATATACAAAAATTCTGTAGCCAGATAAATGGTGAATACTTTCTCGTATTGAAAAATGGTAAAGAGCTGAAGGTTAGTCGTAGCTATAAAGAAAAAGTTAAACAAGCGATAAATAGTTAGTTTTTCTCTTAGTTTTAGATATAGCGGCTATACTCTAGTTAATAATAAATAAAAAAGAGTCTGAACTATGAAGGTAAGTTATATTGCCCATGTATCTGGAAAAGTGCAGGGGGTATATTTTAGAGTGTCGAGCCAACAAAAAGCCATAGATTATGGTTTGAGTGGTTATGCTAGAAATTTAGCTGATGGTGATGTTGAATTGATGCTTTGTGGTGAAGAAGAAAATGTTGAAAAAATGCTTGCTTGGTTAAAACATGGTCCAGAGCAAGCAGAAGTTACTCAAGTGAAGCAAAAACAAGTTGATTGGCAAGAGCATAGTTTTTTTGCGATTAGTTAGTCTGTTACTAATTGAAAACGTTGTATGCTTTTTCCATTGCGCTCAATCGTTTCAGTAAACATGGTTAGTGGTCTCACCCAAATATCCTCCTTGTTATTAAGAGGATGATATACAACTACATAGTTCTCTGTTTCACTGTCTCGTGCAATGTGGAGTACTTGGTAGAAATTACCTTTAAAGTGTTGATATTTTCCTAGTTTGATCATTTTTGCTCTCTCAAGATAGATTTATAACAAGTGTATTAAAATGAAAGACTGTAAGATACCTATCTTACAGTCATACCGTTATACTCTTAACGCTTTTTCACCACGGGCAATACCCACACAACCTGAACGTACTGACTCAATTATTTCAGTCTCATTGTTGAGGGTTTCAATAAATGCGTTTAATTTATCGCTACTGCCTGTTAGTTCAATAGTATAAATTTGCTTACCAATATCAACAATAGCGCCTCGAAAGATGTCGCTAATTCGTTTTACTTCTGTTCTTGATTTATCATTTATAGCCGCTACTTTTACCAACAACAGCTCGCGTTCAACATGATTTCGCTCGGTAAGATCCGTTATTTTAATAACATCGACTAATTTATTTACCTGTTTGACAATTTGCTCTAAAACCTTATCGTCTCCAATGGTAGCAATTGTAATTCGCGATAAGGTTTGATCGTTCGTTGGAGCAACCGTTAAGCTCTCAATATTGAAAGCACGTTGTGAAAAAAGTCCTACTATGCGTGATAAAGCGCCCGGTTCGTTTTCTAATAAGATAGATAAAATATGACGCATTATGCTTTTACTCCTTTTTCTACCCACATATCATCAATGCCGCCTTGACGAATATGCATAGGGTATACATGTTCTTTTTCATCAACAAGTACATCAACAAAAACGAGTTTATTTTTAATACTGAAGGCGTGCTCTAATTTGCTGTCAAGCTCATCTAAGGTATCTATTTTTATACCAATATGACCATAAGCTTCAGCCAATTTAGTAAATTCTGGAAGTGACTCCATATAAGAAGACGAATGTCTACCACCATAAACCATATCTTGCCACTGGCGTACCATACCTAAAGAGCGGTTATTTAGCGCAACAATCACCACAGACAAATTGTATTGCATGCAGGTAGATAATTCTTGAATATTCATCTGAATTGAACCATCACCTGTGATACAAATAACATGTTTGTCAGGGAAGGCGAGTTTAACTCCCATTGCAGCAGGTAAGCCAAAGCCCATGGTGCCAGCCCCACCTGAGTTAATCCATTGACGCGGTTTAGCAAAGGGGTAGTATTGTGCAGCAAACATTTGGTGCTGACCAACATCTGAAGCAACATAAGCTTCACCCTTAGTAATTTTATACATAGCTTCGACAACGCGTTGAGGCTTTATCTTTTCACCTTCAACTTGCTTATATCCCACATGACGCATATCACGCCATAAATGGATTTGTTGCCACCAATCTATTAATGCTTCTTCATCAGGTGTGAAATTTGTAGCTGCTAGTTCATCGAGTATTTGTTGCATAACCACATCAACTAATCCAACTACCGGTACATGAGCGTTAATAGTTTTTGAAATAGAGGTTGGATCAATATCAACATGGATAATAGTCGCGTTAGGGCAAAACTTTTCAACATTGTTAGTTACCCTGTCATCAAACCGTGCGCCTAAAGCTAAAATAACATCAGCATTGGCCATGGCTTTATTGGCTTCAAATGAACCATGCATCCCTAACATACCGACAAAGTTTTCATGGGTGCCTGAAATACCACCTAAACCCATCAAAGTATTGGTTATTGGCGCTTTTAGGGTTTCCACAAGTTCGGTCAATAGCTCTGAGGCATCAGAAAGTACAATGCCACCACCTGAATAAACAACCAGCCTTTTAGCTTCATTTATTGTTTTAACTGCTTTGCGAATTTGTTTTGTATGGCCTTTAACATTGGGGTTGTAAGAGCGCATTCTTACATCGGTTTCAATGCCAAATGGTGCTTTGTTTTGCGGTAGCATTAAATCTTTGGGTATTTCAACTACTACAGGGCCCGGTCTTCCGGTACTGGCAATGTAAAAAGCTTTAGCGATAACATTTGGAATATCAGCTAAATCACGACAGTTAAAGCTATGTTTAGTGATAGGACGAGTACAGCCAACAATATCTGTTTCTTGAAAGGCATCATTGCCAATCAGTGTTGTGGGTACTTGTCCGGCTAAAACTACCATGGGAATAGAATCCATATAAGCTGTGGCAATGCCCGTAACACAATTTGTAGCCCCGGGACCTGATGTTGCTAATACAACACCCACTTTTCCCGTTGCACGAGTGTAACCATCAGCCATATGAGTGGCAGCTTGCTCATGACGAACAAGAATATGCTCAACTTCATCTTGTTGAAAGATTGCATCATAAAGATCTAAAACTGAGCCACCGGGATAGCCAAAAATATACTTTACCTCAAGTGCAGATAGTGCTTTAACCACCATCTCTGCACCAGTAAAAAGCTCTGTTGTCATACTGATATCCTTAGTTAAGTTTAATAAGTACAGTGATATAAAAATAATTTTTGAGAAATAAAAAACCCTCGGCCTTTGTAGAGCGAGGGTTTGGTTTTTGTATGCTTGCTTTATCTACATTTAGCTATTTACACAATCCAACCCTCGTAGTGATTTGACAATCACTACGACCATGAGTACTACGTTGAGTTTGTTTATTTGCGTAAAAGAATTCATGCTTTTTGTCTAACAAATTATTTAATAATAATATTATCGCTTGCCACTATTTTTATAAGGTTTAGTGATGAGTGTCAACCATTAAATACAAAATGAATGAAATTTGTGGAGAAAAATAATCAGGCAAATATTGACCTAATATAGCAGCGCTCAACTAAACTTATAATTAGTTGTTTTTACTGTTTTAGTTAACAATTATAATTTATAGTAATTCTAGTTACAAATCATGACAATATTGTCGTCATTAATAAAGTAAACTGTAAGTATTAAGCTTATAAATAAAAAATGGAAAGGATCATGACCAATTTAAAAAAAATATTAATTGCAGCATTTGCTGTGGTTATTGTCAGTTGCTCAAGTACTTATAAAGCGGATGTTAACTTTGATAAAAACACTAACGTTGATACTGACAGTTATAAAACTTTTGCTTGGTTAACATCAGGTAAAATAATGGCACCAGCAGAAGATATTAATCCAGTGATGAAATTGCGTGTTGATGAAGAGATAGAGCAAGCATTTATCTCAAAAGGATACAAACTAATCGCGGATGCAGAAAAAGCCGACTTTTCTATTTCTTATACTGTAGGCAATAGAGATAAGATTAAAGTGAATAACTACCCAGCAACATATAATGTTGGTTTTGGTTGGGGGCGTGGTTACTATGGTGGTTATTTTGGAGGTATGTATGGTTCAAGTATGACAACAAAAACACGCGTTACGCAATATACTGAAGGTAAGCTTGCTATAGATGTATACGATGTAAAAACTCATCAACCGGCATGGCATGGCTGGGCGGTTAAGCGCATAACATCAGCAGATAAAGAAGCGCCATCTGCAGCAATTAAAGATATTGTTCTCCAAGTAGTAGCACAATTTTAATCGTTTAAATTTATTAAATATTGCGTTACGTGGAAAAGCAGCATTAGCCGTTTTTAAATATGTTTTTTAATGTTTTAGTGCAATTTTGTTTATCTATATTACACTGTTACTTGAGGCTTATTACAAAATAGTGAACTTAAATGAGTGACTTTATCTTTAAGGATGAACCTTTAGAAACGGATCCAATAAAGAATCAAAAGACGCAAAAAAAATGGCGTATTTTGGTTGTTGATGATGATGACTCTGTCCATAAGGTTACTAAATTAGTGTTAGCTGATGCCGAAATTGAAAACCGTGGCTTAGATATTGTTTCTGTTTATTCTATGGATGAAGCTAAAAAGGCCTTATTGAATGATGACGATTTTTGCATGGCCTTGGTTGATGTTGTTATGGAAACGGATCATGCTGGTTTAGAGTTAGTCCAATGGATTAGGGAAGATCTGAAAAACCAAGCTATTCGTTTAGTCTTAAGAACAGGGCAAGCAGGTACCGCACCCGAAGCCAAAGTAATCAAAGATTTTGATATTAATGATTATAAAGAAAAAACAGATTTCACCTCAAATAAAATGATCACTACTATCTACGCGAGTATTCGTGCATATCGTGATATTATGACCATTCAGCGCAGTTTAGATGCTTTCAAAAAGCTTATAGCAACCACTCAGGATTTACTTAAAGTAAATCAATTAAAGTCTTTTGGCTCTGCGGCACTGAGCAACTTATTAGCATTAATGAATGTAGATAGCTCAGCATTATATATTGCTCGTACACAAATTGATTACGATCAACGAGCAACTAATTTAATTATTGCTTGTACGGGTAAGTACGTTTGCGAATCAGACTCTATAGAATCCTCTGATATTGCTGATGAAGTAAAAGAAAAAATTCAGCAGGCTTTTATCAATAAAAGCCATTATTGTGATGACACTTGCTTTGTCGGTTATTATCAAGCTGCCGTCAATGCAGCCTCGGTTCTTTATGTTGAGTTTGAGGATGATAATGAGCATTTTAAAGCGAGTTTAGCAGAGGTTTTTGCGACTAATGTTGCCTTGATTCTTGAAGGTTTAACGAAACAAAAAGAAATTGAGAAAACGCATAAAGAGTTATTATTTATTGTCGGGGAGGCGGTAGAGGCGCGAAGTAAAGAGATTGGGGCTCATGTGCAGCGAGTTGCCATTATATGTGAATTAATTGCTCAAAAGCTTGGTCTGAGTACAGCCTTTATTGAAGCAATTCGTTTAGCTGCTCCGTTACATGATCTCGGTAAAATAGCAATGCCAGAGCATATATTGCATAAGCCAGGTAAACTTGTGGGAGATGAGTGGAAAATCATGCAAACACATGCACAAGTTGGTGGTGATATTTTAGCAAAATCAACAGTGAGTGTTTCGAAATTAGCTTCAAGACTCGCCCATTATCATCATGAAAATTGCGATGGCTCTGGTTATCCTGAAGGTTTATCAGGAGAGGATATTCCAATTGAAGCTAGGATAATGGCTATAGCGGATGTATTTGACGCGCTTGGCTCTTCACGTTGTTATAAAAAAGCTTGGTCAGACGATAAAATCAAAGCTTACTTAATTGAGCAGAAAAATATAAAGTTTGAAGACACTTTAGTGGATATTATGGTTGATGATTTTGAACGCTTCACTGACATAAGACGACAGTATCCAGATCAGCCTTAGTGGTTAATATAATAGAATTGGTATAAATATGTTTCATCATAAAAAAGGCAGCTTTACGGCTTGGATGCTTAGGCTTAGAAAAATTATACGCTGGCCGTTAATGACAACACGAGAAGCTGAAACTTGTGCCCAACATTCCTTTGAAGTATCGTTAATAAGTCATCAAATAGCATTGATTGGCAAAATAAAGTTCAATCGAAGTTATGACCCATCATCTATCGCTATTGCAGCACTTTATCATGAAGCATCTGAATCAGGTGGCGTGGGAGATATTCCTAGTCCGGTAAAATATTATAATCCTGAATTAACCGCGCAAATCAAAAAAATTGAAAGCGAAGTTGAACATTCTATGGTTTTTGAAGGCTTACCTGAGTATTTGCATGAGGCAATGGCGCCTTTTGTTATTCAAGCAAATATCGATAAACAAACTAAAGCCATAGTAAAATCGGCAGATGATTTGGCTGCTTACCATTATAGTTTGGCTGAAGTAAATGGTGGCAACCGCGAGTTCACGGATGCCTGTAAGTTATTAGAGAAGCGTGTAAGGGCCCATTGTGAGCAATGGCCCGAAGTTGCTGAATTCTTTAGTTCTCAGTTTCCTGCTTGTATGCAAACCTTGGACGAGCTTTCTCGCCCAGACTAGACTTGAGTATAAGTAGCAAAAAAACTTTTTAACTTCTCTAATGCGGGTATTAATTCATCGATATGGGGTAAAAATACTAGCCTAAAATAATTTTTTTCACTGATATTAAATGCGCTACCATGAACTAGAAGTATCTTTTCTTGCTTGAGCAAGTCTAAGATCATTTTCTCATCATCAGTGATATTAAATCTCTTGGCATCAACTTTGACAAATAAATACAAAGCCCCCATCGCTGGATGACAAGATAAGCCGTCAATGTCATTAATCATTTTGGCAGCAACATTACGCTGCTTTAATAAGCGCCCATCACCTTCAATGAGTTCATTAATACTTTGGTATCCGCCTAATGCTGTTTGAATAGCATGTTGGCAAGGTACATTTGCACATAAGCGCATTGAAGATAAAATATTTAACCCTTCTAAATAATCTTCAGCATGAATCTTAGGGCCTGTCACTACCATCCATCCAGCTCTAAAGCCGGCAATACGATAATTTTTTGATAAGCCCCCCATAGTGATGATGAGTACATCCTGAGCTAGCGAAGCCGTTGGAATATGCTTCGCTTGGTCATATAAAATTTTATCGTAAATTTCATCACTGAAAATAATTAAGCTATGCTTTCTTGCGAGTTCAATAATACCTTGAAGAATCTCTTCCGGGTAAACGGCACCAGTTGGATTATTAGGGTTAATTAATACAATAGCTTTGGTTTTATCAGTAATTTTATTGGCCATATCTTCAAGGCTTGGATACCAAAAATTCTCATCATCACAAAGGTAATGAACAGGCTTTCCTCCTGAAAGAGCAACTGATGCCGTCCATAATGGATAATCGGGTGCTGGGATGAGTACTTCATCATCATTATTGAGTAGCCCTTGCATAGCCATAACTATGAGCTCGCTAACGCCATTACCAATAAAAATATCATCAACACTGACATCTTTGATGCCTTGCTGCTGAAAGTATTGCATAACAGCTACACGTGCCGAGTAAATACCTTTGGATTCGCTATAGCCTTGGGAGCTTGGTAGGTTGTGAATGACGTCTTTTAAAATATCATCAGGTGCTTCAAAACCAAAAGGGGCAGGATTGCCAATATTTAATTTAAGAATCTTGTGACCTTCATCCTCTAAACGACGAGCTTCCGCTGCAATTTGTCCTCTAATTTCGTAACAGACATTGTTGAGTTTAGAGGACTTATTGATCGCTTTCATGATGATGTACTTCTTAAATTGAGTGAGTTGAGGTTATATTTGTTATTGTTGCTAATAATGACAGTTATTGAAATAGTTAACGTTAAGTTTTAATGAAAAATTGCATATTTTTGTTATAAAAAAGCATAACAGCTTATTTTTTTATAAGAAAAGCAGCAAAAAGGGGCATAAAGCCCCTTTATTATTTTATTTTGTGAATATTAATGCCTATTTAAAAAGAGACATAACCTCATCAATGGCAATCAGCGATTTTTCGCCAGTAATACGATTTTTCAATTCGACTTGCTGGGCATCTAAGTTACGCTCACCAATAATAAGTAATAATGGCGTGCCCATTAATTCATGATCAGCAAACATAACACCTGGACGCTCTTTACGATCGTCAAATAACACTTCAATACCTGCTTGATTCAATTGTTCATATAAAGCGTGTGCTGTTTCTTTTACCCGAGCAGACTTTGCCATGTTCATTGGCACAATTGCGACTTGAAAAGGTGCGATAGCTTTTGGCCATTTAATGCCATACTTGTCATGATTTTGCTCAATAGCGGCAGCAACAATCCGAGAAACACCGATGCCGTAACAACCCATAGTGAGCGTTTGACTTTTACCCCCTTCATCTAGCACATTACAGTTCATGGCTTGGGCATATTTACGGCCTAATTGGAAAATATGACCCACTTCAATACCACGTTTGATCTCAATGTTACCCTGACCACATGGGCTAGGATCGCCTGCAACAACATTACGGATATCTTGAATATTAATTTCACCACAATCACGTGACCAGTTAACACCGGTAAAAGAGTGGTTATTTTGGTTAGCGCCACATGCAAAGTCACTTAAGTGAGCGGCACTATGATCAACGATAACGTCAACAGATAAGCCTTTTGGCCCTAATGAAGTACTATGACAGTTAGCAATCTCAGATACTTGTTCATCGGTAGCGAATGTTAATGGAGAAGAGATTGCGGCTAGATTTTCTGCTTTGATTTCATTTAGTTGATGATCGCCACGAAGTACTAGTGCAACAAACTTTTCTGGCTCACCTTCTGCAGAAGTGCCAAGTACTAATATGGTTTTAACGGTATCTTTTACATCGATATCGGTGGTTTTGACTAAACGCTCAAGCTTTAACGCTACTGTCTCAATATCTTGAGTTGGCTCAGCACGTTCACCTGATGGTGCCAATGCTTCGGCTTTTTCAATATTTGCGGCAAAGTCGCTGACATCACTGAAAGCGATATCATCTTCTCCAGAATCGGCAAGCACATGGAACTCATGAGATTGCTCACCTCCAATAGAGCCGGTATCGGCAATAACAGGGCGGAAATCTAATTCTAAACGCTCAAAAATACGACAATAAGCATCAAACATGATCTTATAGGTTTTTTCTAAACATTCGTCTTCTAAATGGAAAGAGTAAGCATCTTTCATTAAGAACTCACGACCACGCATGACACCAAAACGAGGGCGAATTTCATCACGGAATTTCGTTTGAATTTGAAATACATTTAACGGTAGTTGTTTATAGCTACTCAGCTCGTTGGCCACTAGTTTTGTTATGACTTCTTCGTGAGTTGGTCCTAAAACAAACGGACGGCTGTGACGGTCTTTTATACGTAATAACTCTGGGCCGTAGTCATCTAAACGACCAGATTCTTCCCATAAGTCAGCAGGTTGAACCATAGGCATCAATATTTCGTTACCACCAGCACGTTGAATTTCTTCACGAACGATGTTCTCTACTTTTTTCAATACACGTAAACCAGTAGGCAACCATGTGTATAGGCCTGAGGCAAGATTACGAACAAGTCCTGCTCGTAGCATTAATTGATGGCTAATGACTTCTGCACTAGCGGGTGTTTCTTTTAAAGT
>ERZ1048872.1095-NODE-1095-length-24349-cov-7.856096_pt1 | contig 24349 bp, 15 predicted proteins | sample MGYA00383100_ERZ1048872 | MGnify/ENA primary metagenome ERZ1048872 (study PRJEB29581, sample SAMEA5548370) | metagenome | biome: marine; feature: coastal; material: water | depth 50 m | study: Short-term variability in the microbial, nano- and picoplankton...
AAGATCAAGGCTGTGATTCTTGAATTTATAGTCACTTCCTTCCAGACTTCCGTTTGTACGCACAGTACTGTAACCGAAACCGATTCCATTAGCAAATACCAGATTCCCACTGTGTCCAGAAGTATTTAGTTTTTCAGAGATTTTGCTTGAACCACGTGTGATTTCGCTTTCACTCGAAGTAGGTACTGAATAGCGTAAACGCCATAGTTCTTCCGCGCCTGCGTGAATTGCGGTAAACATGAAAAATGCTGAAATAACTGTTATTTTATGTAAAGCCGGCACAGTAATTAAGGGGAAGTATATTTTCGTGATATTCATTTAACTGAATCATGCAATTAAAGTGCTTTTTGTCTCAGTAATTGTGATTTCAAAAAACTCAAAGATAATGGTTCCATAAAAAGAGCTGAAACATAAATATTTAAACCGTGGAGCTGTAAAAATAGACGATTATTGATAAATTTTTAAAACGATTATCATCGCTCAATCATCTCAGCAGTGAATTTTAAGTTTGAGCTGTTCTAGACTATTAAGTATTATCGAACTATTTCAAATTCTGTCATGATTTATTTAAACGGTTTTATTTAAATCACGTTGCTGCATACTGAGATAATTTGTGAACGAACCTGAAGGACAAACTAAAGTAAAACTGCAGAAAACTCATGCTTTAACGGTGTTTCGTGCTGGGCAACAGGCATTTTCTGAGATTGAAGGTCTTCGAGGATTAGTATTAAGAGGGTTGTTTTTAAACTATCTCATTTTTTTTGCCGCTACAATTATCCTGAACGGGTTGTTTTATTTTCAGGTACTAAGTCCATTTATTGACTGGCTTTTTGGGGGAGGGGAAGGATTTTGGGCTGCAGTAGGAACAGTTGTTTTGTGGAGCATCCAACTTACAGTTGCAGCGGTAATTTCTTTGGCAGCACTACGTATCTCAGTAGAACTGATGAGTTTCTGGCATCAAAGTATTGTAAACCGGATTATTAAAAATTTCAGGCAAATTGATGAAACAGCGTTTAGCTTAAAAGCCTGGTTGGCAGAGTTGAAGTATATTTTGAAAGAAGCCCTGAAAGCCTGCTTTTCCCCGTTTTTGTTGCTCTTTGTCGGTTTGATTCCGATTGCAGGGCTGCTTCTTGTTTTTCTACTGGAAGCTCACCTATTGGGACGGCAGAGCATTGTTGTTTATCTGGAGAGTTTGACAAATCCCGAAGAAGCAGCTGAACTTCGGAAGAGCTGGCGCTGGTTGCCTATTCGTATCGGCTGGCTGGCTGCAATTCTGACTTTTATTCCTTTTGCAGGTTGGATATTTCTACCATTAACTCTGACTTATGAAGTGATCGGATTTACGTTTTTAGTGGAAAAATCACGCACAAGTTAATCACCAAAGCCAGGCTGCCCCACGTACTCCACTAGAATCACCATGTTTTGCAGGTCTAATGGGAGTTGTAAATTCACCACCGAAAGTCCATTTTTGAACTAAAGCCGGGAGGTTTTTATAAAGCCGGGCAAGATTTGACATTCCTCCGCCAAGTACCAGCACATCCGGATCAATGATGTTTACCGCTGTTGCTATGGCACGCGCTAAGCGGTTTTCATAAATCTGGGTAACTTTTTCCGCGTCTGCATCATTCTGCTCCAGTAGTTGAGCGATTTCGCGGCCGCTTTTGTGAACTCCGGTTTGTTTCTCATATTCATTTTCAAAACCTGTTCCGGAAATAAATGTTTCAAGGCAGCCTCGCTGTCCGCAATAACAATCTACGCCAGGATATTCTTCCGGCCTCATCCAGCCCAAAGAAATATGTCCCCACTCACCGGCAATTGAATGGAGTCCTCCATGCACTTTCTGATCAATGGCAATTCCGCCACCGCAGCCTGTTCCGATAATGATGGCAAATACTACTTTGGCACCAGCACCTGCTCCATCAACTGCTTCTGAAACAGCAAGGCAGTTTGCGTCATTAGCGAGTCTTATTTTCCGCGCCATTGCTTTTTCCAAATCAACGTCAAACTGCCTGCCGATAATCCAAGTGGAATTTGCGTTTTTAACAAGTCCTGTCTGCGGTGAGATAGCACCAGGGATACCTATTCCGACTGTACCCTTTTGATCTGTTTCTGCTTCAATTCTGCGGACGACTCCTGTAATCGCCTCAACAGTAGCTTCGTAGTCATGCCGCGGAGACTTAATCCGTATACGCAGCAATTCTTCTCCTGAATCAGCAAGCGCGATTCCTTCAATTTTTGTTCCACCCATATCAATGCCGATTCGCATTTTTTAACCCTCGTTGTTAATTTAAAATTTTAAAAAATAGTATTCTCAGAATTCATCTCAATAAAAAAATAATTATTTCAACAGAAAATATTATTGCACCTGATTCTGCTGCAGGCAAAGTTCTTTTCCTGATTTCCTGATTTTCCATTCCTGCGAAAGATGCATTTCCCAATGATTACTGCCTGTGTGTAATTGGATAAAAATACTTTGGAGTTTGCGATAACTCAATGCCTTCCCAGTACGTGCAGTAATAAAATTATGTAATATCTCCTGCTGAAGCAAATCGTTGGCCTGCTTTAAAACTTTTACCGGCAGCACATCCTGAGAGTTGTCAGCGGTGTTTTTGAGGCTTTGTTGCCAGTTCTCATAATCTGAGTCCAAGAAATCACGCAAAAGTCTGCTTTGTTCACTCAAATCATTAATCCGTGAATGCAGACCATGCCGGGTTAATTCATCCAAAAGTGGTATCAGTTCAATGCGTACTCGATTACGCATGTATGCTGTGCTCATGTTGGAAGTATCTTCCATCCATTTCAGCTGTTTAGTTTTTAAATACTCCTTCAGTTCAATTTTTCTGCAGTTGAGCAGTGGGCGGATAAATGATTCATTTTTCCATTGCATTCCTTGCAAATTGGAAATATGTGTTCCACGCAGCCATTTCAGTAATAAGGTCTCTATCTGGTCATCAGCCTGATGTCCTGTAGCAATACGACCACCACCGAGATGTTTTAGCAGCTTTCGTGACTCTTCTATCCGCCACTCACGAGCTGATTCCTGTAAAGCAGACTGTCCTGATTTAAGGTGTTTTGCAGTTTTATGATGAAAAGGAATCTTATATAGATCGGCGAGAGATTGTACAAAATCCTGTTCCTGACTTGCTTCCTCCCTCAACTGATGATTCAAATACAGAATATGCAGTTCCAGATTAAGCAGCGTTCTTTGCCGCTGAAGCAAATGAAGGAGAGCAACCGAGTCACTGCCACCACTCACACAAACTACTACTGTAAGAGGATTTCTTGATGCTGTTGGAATTTTAACATTATCTGCCGTTGTAGACAGTTGAAAATGATCCCAGTTTTTATGGAGTTTTTGCAGAAGATTATCCACAGGAAAGTATTGTCTGAATAAGCGAAGTTTACTTTTTCATTTCAGTTAAGGAATCTGGAATGAGCTGATTCAAGGAACTTTCCAAACGTTTTTGTAGAGGGACAAAACTTTCGTCTATTGTCACAGCAGAATCCACAGTCTCTTTTCCTAACCTAACCAAATTTGCTACACCATCTTTGGTGAAACGCATCAGGTCACGATGAATAAATCCATAATGCGTGACATTCCCAAACTCTGTCAGTACAGGCAGATCAGCTTTTTTTGGAGTTGTTTTTGAAGTAAGTTTCAATGCTTTGCGATAAGCAACTATCGCAAGATTATAAACATTAGCCATGTTTTCTCTGGAAGTGGCGTCACCACTTTCTATCCGCAGCAGTTCATATTTTAAGATTTGCATTTGAATACGGCCCTCCATCACAAGCGGATAAGTTAGTTTATTGTCAATACGACCCAATTGCTTTGCCAGGTCTAGGCCGGCACCCTGTAATAAAGGTATCTGTTTAAGCATTTCAATTGCTTGTACTGCTTTGCCGATAATCATATTCTGCTTGTTTGGATTTGCTTTTTCTGCACTACCGCCAAAAAAAGAACTGGATGCTTTACCCTCAGCAGTTAATTCCTCAATTTCTTCATGAGAAAGGGTAGAATTCATTTTTGTTTGTATACTCTGAATTACAGGTTCACAATTTTCAACCAGCGATTCTGCAATTCGAATTTCAGTTTGTACCGACTCTCCGTCTTTCACATTAGTATCTTCTGCATCTGCAGAATTGACATCAATCATGCTCATATTCACATTTTTCAGTGCAGTTGACTTGATGGCCATCATGTTTTGTTTGTGAATATTACCCAGCCTCTCCAAGTAAGAACGGTAGGAATGAACTACTATCTGTAGAATCGTCGGTGTGATGTCACCAAGATAAATTGGAATTGCAGCCTGTAACATCATGTTTAGCTGTGAACTCAAACCATGGTCTTTTTTTGCTGCCATTACTACGTTTACCAGGTGTAAACGTGTTTCGGCATTAGTCGGTTCTTTGTCTAACTGCTTAACATACTTTGCAACTTCTTTATTGTCCGGAGCATCCTTCAGCAAGATACTTCCGTCTACATGCGGATTCTCATTTTTACTACCAAAAAACTTTTTTAACCCCTCTTTTTTATTATGCTCTTTAATATCTTTAACTATTCCCCGCAGTTGTCCTTGAAAATTAATAAAATTGACATTCGGAGTTTTTGGATTTTCTTTATGTTCTTTGGTTGCCATATTTAGCTCAGTGGCTTGGTTATAAATAGATGTAAATCAGTGCTGCTGATTATCAGTATATGTAGAAGGTGGACAAATAGGAACTGTTTTCTAACTGCATATTTAATTTCTGAATTTTAAATCTGCTCTGACTCGCCGTGCATAGATGCTTTGCCGATTTGATCAAATGTTTGGCTCAAATGAAAAGGTTGTAAATGTTCACGTGTACCTATTGAATTATGAGGCCAGAGAGTATTGGCAATACCATTAAGGTAATTCTGCTGAAATTTTGCTGTAATAGGTAACTTGTAATTTGCGCCGTTGACCCAAATATGCAGACGAGGAAGAATTGAGGTACGTAGAGGAATTTTTATGGCAGATAAATGTCTCATGAACAAAAGTCTACACTGCTGACTATTGAGCCGCATAAAAAATTCTGCAAGAGCTGTGTCTCCACCAATTCTTAATGTTGGCGGTACCTTCTTGATGGCAATTTTATGTATATCAAAGTTGATCACAAATTGCTCACCCAGATTATCACGCACAATAAGTGAAAGAGTATTAAGCTTGTTAACGTGACAGATCATGAAAATATCACGGATGTAATGTATGTCTGCCATTAACTCACGCGATGAAACGTTAAAAGAGTCAAAAAATTTTTTTATTTCAGTAGCCAAGGTAAATAATGTTCCTCCTGAAACAGGATTCATTGCAATATCACTATGAACTTGTGCAGCAGGTTTTTCAAAGGTAGAAAGATGTTTTCCACCAAAACCTACATATCCACTAAAAGTACAGCGGGCAAGCCCTTCTACCAAGTTTGCCTCGAACATCGGCATTACTTTTTCTGCTGAATTATCTTTATTAGAAAGTAAATCGGAACCTCCGGCTTCTTTGCTACTCAACATTGAGCTGAATTGCCACTTAGCACTTTTACGGATAAATTCAACCTTTATCCTGGAACGTGGAATACTCAAACTCTTTGAAATAGGCAAAGGAACCTGAAAGGGTTTTCTTTCAAAATTTCGCTCGAAATGGAATTTAAAAATTACATTTTCCAATGTATTTCCGGCAATTTTCACCTTCGCGTTTGTGATTGTTTTCCGGACCCAGCTTTCTTCCATTTTTACGCTGAACTGGGAAAAATAATCAACAATGTCTCCTTGCACGCTTTTTAGTTTTTGTAATTCCTCATAGACAATCTTGGCCTGCATTTGCTCAATTTTATTAAGTGGAACTTTATTTTTAAGTTTTACCAAAACTTTTCGGTCTTCTATGGAAACACGTTGATTAACAACGTCTAGCAAAGGGCTGAGAAATTCTGTTGTTTTTTCTTTTTCAAAACCGTTCTCGCTCAAGCGTGCCAGTTGGTTCGATATTTTCGTTAGCGCGCGTGTGTGTCCTATCTTGCAAAGTTTTTTCTCTACACGTGTCATCGATTCAAGAAAAAGTTTCTTGAGCATTTTTTCCACTTTGTTACCCGCATCGTCACGACCCTCCGAAAAGCGAATCAGTTCACGCCGGTCTTCAGGAACAGAAAAGAAAATATTATAGAAATCAACTAATGCTCTACTGCGCCAGCTTGCATTCTCATCTTGAAAGAATGGTCTTCCTTCATCTCCAAAATTAATAACATCAGAAATACGCATGTGCTGCGAAAAGCAAAATACAATATTCTTTTGAGTCTCAGAAAGAGTATTGAGTTCAAAATCCGGTTCTTCCTCTTCCTCCTGTTCGTAGCTTTCGAATCGGATCAACATCTCAGTAAATTTCAACCACCACGGATCAAGCTGCAGTGCGGGATAATCTTCTTCCATCTTTATGATCGCGTCGATCAACGGCCCTTTACGCTGTTCCTTGATAAAGTTTCTACCTTCAGGATTCCATAAGAGCCGGGTGAGACTTGTTGGTAAATCGTTCTCCTTGTCAATGCAGACAATCATCTCCAGCCACCAGCAGTTTAGTAATGCTTTAGGAAGATTACGGTGACTGATTTTCTCACTTTCACGTAAAAATATAGGCAGTGCGTGTCCGAGGAACATCTCACGCGGGATGATAATTTCCCCCCAGTTTGGGAGTTTACCAAGAACAAATGACTCTGTTTCTTGTTCCAGAATGGGACTCTTTTCTGCCGCAATATTTTCTTTCTCCCCTTCGCTTTCAGGATCAACTGCTTTCCCCTTTAATTCATATTCTGCAACAAGATTTTGTTTGAGGGTCCAGTCTTCTTCCGGAAAAACACCAATTGAAGAAAGAATTTTAAAACTCTTAGGCAAGTCAAAAGGCATCGGCGTGATCCCGCAGATCATGGCAGCAGGATTTAGCAGAAAATCGTTAAGCATCAACGAATAAGCCATACTACCTTCAGGCGAAACTAAAAAAGGGGTATGATGACCGTTGCGTTGTTTACGCAAAATATTGGTGAAAAAATATATTTCTGTGGTCGGATACTTTTTCGTGAGATAAGCCGTGGCCTGCTGTATTTTGAGATGTAATGGATATTCAATATCAGCTTCAACGTCCTTAGCCTGACTGTCCGAAAAAATTTCAATCAGCTTGACCATTCTGTTACTGTAGCCGACTTCCTGCTTTGACATAATCTGTTTTTCCAAACCTTCGTCTAGTTTAAAACTTTCAGTACTGAAGTGCTGTCTCAGCACTTTTATTGCTTCTGTAACATTTGCACGTGAAGTATAAGCAACCTTGTTGGAGAGGTGCTCAAAAAACTCGTTCAGTAACAGAGACAACTGAGAATTATGTGTCAAACTTTTTAAATAACAATCGACTTGTTTTTCTTCAGGAACAGTATCCGGAGACATGTTGTTGCTGATCGCATAGCGCCATAAAACCTGACGTGCGCCGGCATCATCTAGAAAAGTATGGCGATAAAACTGGACTAACCATTTCAAAATTATGTCCTTATTAAAATTCTTCAGTGAAAATGGGAATGCTTTTTGTTGAAGATCTCCGGCATTAATTTTTATAAATGAGAAAAAATTATTAAGCGGAGACAGTAAATCTTCACAATCAGGGAAAGCATTTAAAGTCGTGATGACTGCTTTCTGAAAAATATTTCTTTGATCTTCTGCAGGACAATTTTGTAAATGAACTTGAATTAAATTTCTTAACTCCTTGCGGAAACTACTGGCAAAGATAGTATCTATCGCACCCTGTTCATCTTCGTTGAGACCTATACTGGATCTTTCTTTCAAAGTCTCAATTGCAGAATTATGTAATTCGGTACGTTCTTTTGATGTTAGTGAAGTGCGGAAGTAATTATCATAAAAAGACTCCATTACATTTGCAATCATTGCCACCAAAAAATCCGCGTCATTCCAGTTGAATTGAAATTCGGGATTTGTGTTGATGATAACCTGCGCATCCATGTCTGAATCTGGTTTGTGTCCGATTCCTCCCAAACTACCGATGGTTGTGAGAGCCTTAATCATCTTGCCTGAATCTTGTTTAAAATGACTGACGAGGTCTTTACCGGCAAATTCCTGCTCCAGATGAGCATCCATTCCGGCCTCGCCTTTGATTGCATGTGAGGGTAAAAATCTTTCGATTCCTGCTATGCCGTGTATTGCATCTTTTTGAAAAACATCAAATGCAATACTACGCATTACAGGTTTTCCATCATCATTATACTTGCCTGTCTTTTCATATACTTCCAATGGAGGTGAATCCTCAGGATTAATATCAAAGATGAGCAGGCCTTCAAACATAGTTCGATGCATTTCTTCATCTGAAAGCTGCATCAGACTTTCTAATCGTAAGCGGTTTATCCGACCCATTTCATTAAATTCCCTTTGTGCATATTCTTTCCAACTTTTTAGCTGTTCTGTGTGATAGGAGCCACGCAGGGAATCACTGATTTTAGTCGTACTGAGGGATTGCAGTAATGTTTTAAATCCGGCTTCTGCAAACTCGCCTTGTGGGTTACATGGCACCTGCAGATTAAATGTATTCAGTAATTCCAGTTGTCTCTCGAGTTGGGAAAGGCCGGAGTTGGTCGTATCTGTAATCATAAGAAAACTATTAGAAAATTTTGGTGTAACTTCTATTTATAGCAAAAATACGTAAAAAACGGAATGTAATATTAATCGGAAGCAACATTATCAGAAGAGCACTGCTTAAGCAAAACAGACATGGATGAGTAGCTTTCTATTGCTCAGATAAGTTCTTCAATTTGCTAATAGCAGGATACAGCTGAGCATTTATAATCAACTCATTAAGCTGCGGGTTTTGAAGGAAATGAATAATATTATTCAAATTGGAAGGAGAATGTTCATGTATTTTCTAAAGACCATGCTGTAAATACCACGCAGACAAAACCTTTCAGTTTAAACTGATGGCTAATTATTTAGAGCTACCTTTGGATAAATCACTAAGACGACCCAAGAGTCCAGATTTTTCCTTACCAAGTAGCGGAGCGAGTTTTTGGAGACGTTCACGTACCAGACTGCCACTTTGCTGTCGCTTTATTTTTACGTTAGCATTGGCGAGTTTACTTGCGGAAACAATGTTTGAATCATTGACGTCAGCAGGACGTAAAATTCCAGTAAGAGTGGTAATGTAACGGACTTGATTACGCTGTCGATAATCTATTTTTTGTCCTTTTATGAGCATATTCCCATTCGGAAGTACCCTGATTACACGCGCAGATATACCATCCAGATTTCTTAAAATATCGTTTTGTTCTTCCTCTATCGCATCCCTTAATGTCAAGGATTCCAAGGCAACATTTGCCGTTTCTGCTCCTCCTGCTGGCTGACCTTCAGCTGCTAAATTTGGAGGCGGAGAGTTTACGATTAGACCCACTTCGTTAATACTCAGCAAGTCTCCACGAAAGCGTGCACGGTGATCACGGAGTAGATTCCCAAAAGATGATTCGTAACGCCAGAGGGAGCCTTCATAGATATTTCTGCTGGATGAAATTCGTTTGCGGCGTAAACGTTTTGATGTCAGCCTTAATTTGTCATTTTGTTTTTTTAAAGCATTTGCCACTAAAATTTCAGCGGGAGGTTGTGGTTGTGGTATTTGAGGAAGACAACCAGCAAGGCTCAATACTAGCAGCGAAGCCAGTAAGTATTTTAAGGACGGTAAAAATGTGTGAAGTAAATGTGGCACTTTTAAAACAATAGAGAAAAATTTATATTGAAAATATTAAGTCTGTGCTTCATTTTTGTTATGCATTACAAGAGAAGTTATTTTGACTGTGTTTTCAAAATAAATTACACTCTGGTCTAATTTCAACAGTCATAGGAATCATTACTTTCAGGACTTTGTATGGTCTCGGTAAAGCAAGTCTCTTTGATTAATTTACCAGTACAACATTTCTGGTTTTTACAGTGGCAAAAACCACGATTTTGCTGTCTAGATTTTTCACAGGAATTCTCTCTCCCTTCCTACCTTTTGCCATAGAAATGCCCGGAGCAGAAAGACGTAGAAATGGAGTGTCAAAAACGATCTGTAATCGATCACCTGATTTTACCAGTGGTGGTGCGGAGACTGTATTTACTCTGATTGCTTCGCTTGGATTTATTGTACGGTTAGAAATTTTTCCAATCAGATGATTTTTGTCTGTTACATATTCACGTGGCATCCTGTCCACATTTTTTCGGACTTTCAGTAAATCCGATTCTTCAATAATCTGGTTCCGCCTGATAGTATCACGGGCAATAAAAACTTCTTTGTATAATTTCAGATAGGTTCGTACAGTAACAATCCTAACTGCTTCACCGTCGATACTGAATTCAACCTCATAATTCCGGTAGCCGCCTTCTTTCTTATACTTTCCTTTAGAAGTGATGACGTAGCTTACTTGACCTCTAGGCAGGAAAATATCTCTCGTTTTTGCAAGTAGACGTGGTTTTAAGTCCTCATTCTTATTAGCTTCCCGGATGTGTTTCAGGACAACCTGGTCTATGTCTTTACCGGTTACTTTGAGGGCTGCACGCTGAATGCTGCTTGATTCCGAACCTGGAAAAACAAAGCGTTTGACGTTGATTTTCTGAGAACGTAAACGCGAGAGAATTAAAGAGCGTGTAACGGTTAATTTTCGGCCTGGTAATGGAGAACGACCGATGACGGTTTTGCTGATTTTTTCCAATAGCAGAACGTCTTCTCCTTCAATTTGGGAAATTTCTCCAAGTCGATATTCATTACTGTTAATGACGGAAGACTGAGGCAGAAATATCTTGATCAACTGTTCATCAGGAAGACTGCTTCCTTTAGAAAAAGCTGTTCCGGAACTGAGCAATAATAACAGCACCAAGAATACGTTACTGTATGGAAAACCTCTAATCGTTCTACCTTTTTTTTTAACCACAGACCCTGTTCGTAATTACTGGTGTTTAGTTCAGACTGTTTAGCTTGAACTTGTTTTTGCTTTTACTGGATATAAGACCTGATTAATTAACGTACAAGATTGTTGGTGTTTTGCAGCATTTCATCTGCAGACTGTATGGCTTTTGAATTTACTTCATATGCACGCTGTGCTGTTATCATATTTACCATTTCTTCCACCAGTGAAACATTTGAACGTTCTAAAAATCCCTGCGAGAGAGATCCCATATTACTTGAACCAGGTGCGTCAACAATTGCGTTTCCGGATGCAGGAGTTGAGAGGAAAAGGTTTTTTCCAATAGGTGTTAGTCCGGACGGATTTTGAAAACGTGCCAATTGAATGCTTCCGAGTGCTTCAGGTAAATTGTCATCTCTCAGAAAAACTGAGACTGTACCATCTATGCCAATTTGTACTTTTCTTGTATCGGCAGGAATGTTGATTTCAGGGTCCATCAGCATTCCGTCATTTGTTACCATACGTCCCATGCCGTCGACGTTGAAATGTCCGTCCCTAGAATATGCGATGATTCCATTAGGCTGCAGTATTTGAAAAAAACCCATACCGTCAATACTCATATCCATATCATTGCCGGTGTTCTCCATGTTGCCCGGAGTATGAATCTTATCAATGCTCACATACTTCACACCATGACCCACGTGAATTCCAACCGGAACCTGTGTGGAAACTGAAGAAGGAACCCCAGCATTCCGTTCATTGTAATACAGTAAATCCTGAAACTGGACTTTGCTTTTTTTAAAACCGGTTGTGTTAACGTTTGCCAGGTTGTTAGCAGTTGTATCAATATTTCTTTGCTGGGCCTGCATTCCAGTTGCAGCTGTATAAAGTGCTCGCATCATAAGCGGTAAACTCCTGAATCAGATTGTTATTGTGGAGAATAATTTGTACATAATTAATTAAGCCTGAACCATACTAATGGCTTTTTCATCTAATTTATCTAGTCTTGAAAGAGCTCTGTGTATTGTTTCATATGCACGTGTTGCGGTGATCATACGAGTCATTTCAAGCATGCTGTTCACATTTGAATCTTCAAGCATTCCCTGCTTGAGCTGAATTTCCTCAGATGCAATCGGTAGATCATTTCTGTTAACCGGAGCAAAAAATCCCTGTCCCAGCTTTTGCAGTTGGTCTTGATTTTGGAAACGCACCAAGCGGAAGTTGTCTGCAAGAACTCCGTCAACGCTGAGCTGTCCACTTTCGTTAACTTGAATTGCACCTTCTTTGATGGTAATAACACCGTTTGTACCAAGAACAGGATAACCGTCATTGGTTACAATACGGCCTGCCGCATCAAGTTGAAAATTACCAGCGCGTGTAAATCGTTCACCCTGAGGTGTATTAATGGTGAAAAAACCGTCATTAGCCAGAGCAAAATCCAGATCATTACCTGTGGTACGCATTCTTCCGGGTTCAAAATTTTTCCCAATTTCATCTACTATTACCGCAGATTTGTCCATGCCTACATAGTCATCGAGATATTCGTGAGACAAAAAGCGTTCCTCCAGTGATTCAGGTGCTACACGTTGCGCAGTGGAAAGAACTTCCCTGAATGACGGCTGATCTTCTTTGAAACCAACTGTGTTGACGTTGGCCAAATTATTTGATACAGTCTCCATTTTACGCTCAATCACTCCTGCTGCTTGAACCAGACTGGTCATGCCGCTCATAATATTCCCTGAATAAAGGTGAATTAGATTTTTTGAACTTTTTGGCTGCTTTGGTAAAAGCAAGCAACATACCAGATCGTTTCAAGTGCAGAGTGTAATTCGCTAGCTGTGAGGATTCACTCGTTTTAGTCGCTGATGCTTTAAAGAAGCTGGTCTGTTTTTTACTTTGAGAGTGACAGTAATGATGTTTGAGTTGAGATGATTTAAACATCCTCCTCTGCATTTTGGTTTTTATCTTGAAGGTAAAATGATAATCATATCGGATGACTTTGAGGTTTAAGATAAAGCAGTGAATGTGAGGTTGCTAAAACATGCTGCACATTAATTGTGCAACTGCTCAATTAATGTGCGAATATTCTTGCGGTTTTAAAAAATATACTTTAAAATCAGCACAATAATTTGTGGCTTAGTATTTGCCTTAAGTATGAAGTTATGTTTTTCTATGCCACTTTTTTGTGGTTAATTAATAATTAAAAATAGTTAAAAAGGAAGAAGTTATGACTACGCCGAAAGAGGCAATTGAATTTGCAAAAGGAAATGATGCGGTTATGGTGGACATGAAGTTCATCGATTTTATAGGAACATGGCAGCATTTCACTATCCCTATTACAGAAATGACCGAAGAAATGCTGGAAGAAGGCCGCATGTTTGACGGGTCGAGTATTCGCTGCTGGCAGACCATTGACAACAGTGACATGAAAGTAGTGCCGGATCTGTCGACAGTCAAAATGGATCCTTTTTATGAGCATCCTACTCTATCTGTTATTTGTGATATTCAAGATCCGGTAACAGGCGAGGACTATTCACGTGATCCACGCGCCGTCACCAAGAAAGCTGAAAAGTATCTGGTTTCTACCGGAATTGGAGATACCATCTTTGTTGGACCGGAAGCAGAATTTTTTCTGTTTGATGATGTGCGTTTCGCACAAGGTCCGGAAGGCGGTTTTTATTCCATTGATTCTACGGAATGTCCTTGGAATTCAGGCACAGAAGAAATGGGTGGAAATAAAGCATATAAAATTGGCCACAAGTTTGGTTATTTCCCGTCAGCTCCATTTGATCAGGACCGTGATATCAGAGCAGAAATGGTTTTAACTATGCAGGATATGGGACTGACCATTGAAGCACAGCACCATGAAGTCGCACCCGCACAGCACGAAATTGATTTCAAATTTGATACAATGTTGAAATCTGCAGACATGATGCAGTGGTACAAATACATTGTCCGTAATGTCGCTATTGATAACGGCAAGACCGCCACTTTTATGCCGAAGCCGATGTTTGCGGATAACGGCAGTGGAATGCACACGCATCAGTCAATCTGGAAAGACGGACAGCCTTTGTTTGCCGGAGATCAATACGGTGGGTTAAGTGAAATGGCACTTTACTACATCGGCGGTATCCTTAAGCACGCCCCGGCATTGGCAGCGTTTACCAATCCTTTGACCAATTCCTACAAGCGTCTTGTTCCTGGATATGAAGCGCCAATCAACCTGGCTTATTCCAATCGTAACAGATCTGCTACTGTTCGGATTCCCGTGGTAGATTCACCAAAAGGCCGCCGGATTGAGTACCGTTGTCCCGACTCAGGAGCAAATGTCTATTTTGCTTTTCCGGCAATGATGATGGCAGGCTTGGACGGAATTCAAAACAAGATTGATCCAGGTGATCCAATGGATGTGAATATCTATGATCTTCCTCCTGAAAAACTGAACAAAATTGCTAAGATGCCGAGTTCTCTTCACGAAGCCATGGAAGCGTTGAAAAGCGACCACGAATTCCTGCTCAAAGGTGATGTTTTTACCAAAGATGTCATTGATTACTGGTTGAACTGGAAGATGGAAGAAGAAGTCAAAGCTATCGATTCCCGTCCTCATCCTCATGAGTTTGAGTTGTATTACCACTGTTAAACATCTTTTTCGTGGGAGTGATTTCTTTGCTCCCACGAGATTTTGTTTTTCTACTTTCCTTTCCATCTCATTTCTACGTAAACTCTCTTTTTAATTCCTGTTCATTTTCCGGATTAAACACGTCTTTTTTTAAAGCTGCATAATCGTCGGTGGCTAGTTACAGCAAGATATTAAGTCAGAAAATTCAGGAATCATTCTTTGATTGTTTTTTCAGAGCTAAACTTTGCAGGTACTACAAAGTTTTTTTATTTCTGCCAATTACCGAATTATGCTAGACTGTGCTCGCACCCAAAACCAATTATGAGTTAAACGTGACCCTCAACGACTGGATAAACAACCTCTTCCCTTTGCCTCAAAATACCGACTGGCAGGAAATATTAGGGGTCTCTTCTTCACCTTTCGTATCAGCATCGCCGGAACGCCTCGCGAATTTGCTGGATCAGTGCGTTGCGGTTACAGGTATTTCAGCACAGTTACCACAGTTTCTTCCAGTTTTGCTTTCCTGCGGAAATCCGGAATCCGCCTTGACTCAGTTGCTTGATTTTACGGAAGCATTTCGGATAAGAACTGGAAGCGAATTTAGCTGGAATCGTCCGGACACAATTGCATTCTTGTATATTTTCGGACGCAGTAATTTTCTGGCAATTCGCTTAAAAAGAAATCCGGAACTTGCTGATAAATTGCTGGACTCTCCTTTCCTGTTAAAACAAAAAAGTTTGGAACAGATGGAAACCGAACTGCGGAAAAGAGTCGAGCAGCATCCTGAGTTTTCCATGGGGAAATTCAAAAACATTTTACGGGGCTACAAATATGAAGAATATTTACGCATAACCGTGCGTGACCTTGCGCAGCTCTGCCCTTTCAAAGAAACACTCGAGGAACTTTCCGCAATTGCAATTTGTTCTTTGCGTGCTGCACTCTCCGGTATTACTAAACACATACTGGTCATTAATAATTATCCAGCAAACATAAAAACTCCGGATGAGAGCAGAACTTCCAGAGTTGAGTCAAAACCTATTCAAGGTTCAGAGTCTGGAGAACTATTTCCATTTATGATTTTAGGAATGGGGAAATTAGGAGGTTATGAACTAAATTATTCATCCGATGTTGATTTGATTTTCATTCACGATAATGAAGCCCTCACAGGAGACCCGGAAAGTGATTATAAACTCAGGATAAAAGCGGCAAAAATATTGATTGATGTAATGGCGGACGTGACAGAAGAAGGCTTCCTGGCACGGATGGACATGCGTTTACGTCCCGGAGGAGATCGTGCACCCCTTGTTCAGTCATTGGATGAAATGGAATTTTATTATTCTGCAAGCGGTGAATTGTGGGAACGTCAAGCCTTGATAAAAGCAGTTCCTGTAGCAGGAACAGTTCAGTCCGGAAAAGACTTTATGAGCATGATAACACCTTTTGTTTTTCGGAGTTTGCTGGATGAGGCAGTGTTGCACGATGTGGAAAAAGTAAAGAAGCGTATTGAAGAGGAGCATCTGCGAGAGAGTTTTTTGAACGTAAAATTAGGTGTTGGGGGAATCCGTGAAATTGAATTTTTTGTACAAACTTTTCAACTTTTATATGGCGGTGCAAAACCGGAACTACGGAGTCCGACCACTTTGGATGTTTTGAAAAAATTGCGTGACGCAGAATTAATTCCGCAGCGTGATGCAGATAATTTAGCAAAAGCTTATTTGTTTTTAAGACGCGTGGAACATCATCTTCAGTTACGAGAGGAACAACAAACCCACACCTTGCCTTCAGACATTGAACAGCAACAGCAAATTGCCAGGAATTTAGCTTATCTTGAGTTTGATATAGAAAAAGCACGTCAGCAATTTTTGAGTGATTTGAAAGATGTGATGGGAAGTGTACGTGCGGTTTTCAGCGGATTGTTCAGTCGGAAACACCTGGAAATTGAAGCGGCTATCCGCAACTGTGCGAGGATAAACAGTTTCACCGCTGAGGAACAGCAGTTTATCGAATTGTTTTCACAGCATCTTGCCCCCTTGATGCGTGAGAGCACAAAAAACAAATTTCAACGTCTGTTTGAATCTGTAAGCGTTAAAATTGGTTATTATCGAAAATTATCCAAACATCCTTCTTCACTTTCACGCTTAATGCGCATTGCTGAAACCAGCGAAATGTTGTGGAATTATCTGCTAAATCATTTGGATTTGCTTGAACAACTGGACAATTCTACACTAGAAATATCTGCAGAAAGTTGGGCCACACAACTTGAAGAGAAACTTCTTAGTTGCTCGGATAACGAAGAAGATGAAATAGATCAGCTCAGGCAGTTCAAACATACAATCACATTTCTGTTGGGAAGCGCGGAAATGGAAGGTGTACTTTCTTACGAACGTACCAGAATTGGACTTACTATACTGGCGGAAGTGATTGTGCAGGCGGCTTTTCGTTTGTCACAAAAATGGTTAACTAAACGTTATGGAGAAGTTCAGAATGCTCAGGGAGAATCAGGGCAGTTCGCGATCATTGGTTTGGGTAAATTGGGTGGCAGTGAGTTAACCTATTTCTCTGACCTAGACTTGATTTTTATCCATTCCGGAGAGGGTTCCACCAGTGGTGAAAATGGAATAGGTGCTCAGGAATATTGGATAAAGTTGATCCAGCGTCTCATCTCCTGCCTTTCTACAATCACTCGTACAGGTTATGCCTATAAACTTGACGCACGCTTGAGGCCTTCCGGAAATGCCGGTGTGCTGGTGACACCTTTAGATATTTACCTAAAATATCATGAAAAATCACAACCATGGGAACATCAAGCCTTGATCAAAGGCAGGGTAATTGGCGGTAAAGGTGAAGCAAAGTGGTTTCAAAAAGTAGAAGACGGAATTCGTAATGCTGTTTATGAGTGGATTCCGCCTGAAGATATGAACGCGCAAATTCATCATTTCCGGTTGCGTAAAGAACAGGAACTGTCAGGAGAAGAGGAAAACCGCAGAAACATTAAAGAAGGCAAAGGAGGACTGTTGGATATTGAATATCTGACACAGGCATTGCAGCTTAAGTATGGCCGTGATTATCCTCAATTACGTTGCCCAAAAACTATGGATGCACTGCGGGAACTTGGTGAGCTGAATTTGCTTAACAAAGAAGAAGCACAGAGTTTGCGATACAATTACAAACTGCTGAGATTGATTGAAAATGGACTGCGACTGATCTATGATGAATCAACAGATTTACTGGATTTTGAAAAGGTTCAAACTGAAACGATTCTTCAACTTCTAAAACATCACGGTTACGTAGTTAGTAATTTGCGAGAAACTGTTGAAACAGTGACCAAAAATGTTAGGGGTATTTATCTGCAATATTTTTGAATTATTTTAGGATAAAAGTATTTGAAATTATTAAGGAAGAGTAAAATCAACAAATGCAGCAACAATAACAGCAGTAACCACACACCTAAAACCCTTTTTTTAATTTCAGGTTGATGATTATGCTGTGGGTTTCGTTTTTTTGGTCGTAGATATGTAATAAGGTTTTATGAATAAATATATATTAATTCAAGTATGAAAATTATCTAAATATTCATAAAATAAAAATTTTTATCTAGAATAATTAATATATACCAAATTAAAATTAAAAATTAGATTAACTATATAATAAATCTAATTAAAATAAATTAGAAAAAATATATAGTTAATCAAAATACTAAAATCAGTCAAAAAATGTTATTACAATTAAGGATAGAGAATTTAGCGACGATCCGTGAACTTGAGGTAGAATTCTCTGCCGGGTTTTCCATTCTCACCGGCGAAACCGGAGCAGGAAAGTCGATTATGATAGACGCTATTTTACTTGTTTTGGGACATCGTGGTGATCCTGGTATGATCAGAACAGGTGAAGAGCAGGCAGTAGTAGAAGCAATATTTTCAGTTCCCGAAAAATCCGTTCAGGGTGAGCAGTTTGATTTCCGCAGAGAGCTGGAAGAATCCGGAGTAGCTCTTGATGATGAAATAATTGTACGCTGTCAGGTTTCACGCAAAGGTCGACAAAAAAGGCACATCAACGGAGTTTCTGTAACAGCAGAATTTTTACAAAAAGTTGGCCGTCAATTAATAAATATCCATGGTCAGCACGACAATCAGTCCCTGTTGCGTGTTTCATCACACTTAGATTTTCTTGATGGTTACGGGCAATTGCTGCCTTTACGTCAAGAAGTGACAGATTCATTCCAAGTTTTGCAGACCGCAAAGAAAGAACAGCAGATCATGCAAAAACAATTTGCTGAACGTGCGGTACGTTTAATAGAACTGCAGGAAATTATTGAAGACTTGTCAGAATTGAATTATCAGCAAGCAGAAGAAAGTCAACTCAGACAGGAAGAAAACCGGCTGACGCATGTGGAAAAGCTCAGCACGAATCTGAGTCAGGTACAGCATCAACTTCAGGAGATGGATGGCGCAGTCTTAGAGCAACTGGAATATTTGAGAAAAATAATAGCTGAGGCAGAACAGATAGATCCGGAATGCGGAAGAATACGTTCAGGAATTGAATCAGCGATTTTTCAACTTGAAGAGAGTCACCGTGAATTGATTCACTATACCTCTAAAATTGAAGACGATCCGAAGCGTCTGGCCTGGATCAATGAAAGACTTAGTAGAATTCAGCATTTCGAACGTAAATTTCGCTTGGAAAACGCTGATGAACTGCTGACTCTTTTTGAAAAAAATAAGCAGGAATTAGATTCACTAGAGAACCTGGTTGAAAATGAACAGGAGATTTGCATGCGGATTGAGCTCTTAAGAAAACAGTTGAACAAGTATGCACAAAATCTTTCTCAACAGCGCCTCAAAGCTGCTAAAAAAATGGATTTCGCAATAGTCGATGAGTTGCATCAACTGGGAATGGCAAAGGCAAGATTTGTAACTCAAATTATCTCAGCGTCATTAACTGCAGAAGAAGATTCATGTACTTCTACAGGAATTGATCGGGTTGAATTCTTACTAACGGTTAATCCCGGACAGGAAATGCGGAGTCTCGTTAAAGTTGCTTCCGGAGGTGAACTTTCCAGAATAATGCTGGCACTTAAGACAGTTTTGACTTCACTTGATACAGTTGAGATTTTAATTTTCGATGAAATCGATACAGGGATCAGCGGAGCAATTGCAGAAATAGTTGGGCAAAAACTACACTCACTTGGTGTTCGTCACCAGACTTTGTGTGTAACTCATCTGCCGCAAATAGTCGCATTTGCCGAACATCATTATCTGGTCAGCAAGAAATTAGCAGTAAATGAAACATTCACGAATATTAGTCCTCTTTTGACAAAGCATGAAAGGGTAGGTGCACTTGCGAATTTAATCGGAGGACAAGAAATTAGTGAGCAGACAATTGAGTTGGCAAATGAAATGCTGAATAAGTTTCAAACAAAAAAAACTGTTCAGGATTCTTGAGTGAAAACAGGGAGAAAACGACAATTTACATCTCTCTTGCTCAGTAGATAATTGTTAAAAAACAATATATAAACAGCTTAATGAGGTTTTTATATAAACTAATTGCTCATACTAAATCTGCTTGTTTAGTGACTTGTAAAAGCTTAATAGCGCACTATCGGCCTTAATGTTAAGCTCACAAAAAACTTGCACACGTTTTGGCCATACCATAATTTGAATGAAGCAAATATAATTAAATAAATTCAAAAAGAGTTATACAGGAATAATAAATGACAGAAGAAAAAAATGAAGAAAACGGTGAATTGGACAGTATTTCGAGTAAACTTCTCAAGTCACGTACAGTAATTATTTCCCAACAGGTGGATTCAAAATTATCTGCAAAAGTATTGAGTCAGCTAGTTCTGCTGGAACAAGAAGGTCCAGAATTACCGATCACGGTTTTTATCAATTCTCCAGGTGGAGAAATATTTTCCGGCTTTGCTATTTTTGATATGCTCAAATTTATTACTTGTCCTGTAACAACTATAGTGACAGGATTTGCTGCGAGCATGGGGTCAATTTTGAGCTTAGCGGCAGACGAAGGGCGTCGATTTGCGATGCCGCAAGCAAAAATAATGATTCACCAACCTTTGTTAATGGGGTATCAGGGACGGGCATCGGAGTGTGAAATTCAGGCGCGTGAAATTTTAAAAACACGTGACCATCTGGTTAAGTTATATGCAGATCAAACAGGGAAAAGTCACGAGGAAATAAAAAAAGCACTTGACCGTGATAATTGGTTTACTGCGGAAGAAGCGCTTGAATACGGCTTGCTGGACAAGGTGGTGCATTCTCGTTCAGGATTAAATTAATTTTTTAGTTTAAGTAATTCAATAAGAAGTACGTCAGAGGCTGTGTAAAATCACAATTAATAATTAATTAAATCGGCACTAGCGCTGAGTATATTCTAGAGTTATCAATTTAAAAAACATTTTTGAAGATTAGCAGTCAGGATTCGCTGGTTGCATAGAAAAGTATGGCAAAAAATTTAATTATTGTAGAATCACCGGCTAAAGCCCGGACAATCAGTAAATTTCTAGGCAAAGATTACACTGTAACTGCTTCGATGGGGCATGTAAGGGATCTCCCTTCGAGTAAACTTGGTTTTGACCCTGAAAATGGATTTGCCCCTGATTATGAGATTTCCAAGAATAAGAAAAAAACTGTAAGTGAACTGAAGAAACAGATCAACAAGGACACAATCGTTTACCTTGCAACCGATGAAGACCGTGAAGGTGAGGCGATTTCGTGGCATCTGCTGGCGGCACTTGGTTTAAAAAAACGTCCAGTGAAAAGGATTGTTTTTCACGAAATAACCAAGCCCGCGATTCTCAATGCGCTGAAAAATCCACGAGATGTAGATCAACAGTTAGTTGACGCGCAACAGGCACGCAGAATTCTTGACCGTGCCGTAGGATATGAACTGTCGCCTTTGCTCTGGAAAAAAATCAAGCCCGGACTTTCAGCAGGCAGAGTGCAGAGTGTGTCAGTATATATTTTAGTTGAACGTGAAAGAGAAATTAGAAAATTTATCCCAGAAGAATATTGGAGAATTCGCGCAGACTTTAATGATTTTACCTCAGAATTGAAAAAGCTTGCTGGTAAACCAGCAAAAGTAGTCAATGAAAAAGGCGCTCTTGAGATTGAAGCCAGCGTAAAGCAGGGTGATTTTGTGGTGAATGAAGTTGAAGAACGAATGACAAACCGTAAACCAGGCGCGCCATTCACAACCTCAACCATCCAACAGGAAGCGTCTGTAAAACTCGGATATTCCGTTAAACGGACAATGGTGGTCGCTCAGCAACTTTACGAAGGGAATTTTGAGATTCCAGATTACAGTGGAGGTCTGATAACCTATATGCGTACCGATTCAGTAGTGCTCGCTGAACAGGCTTTGACTCAAGCACAGGAAGTTATCAGTGCAGAATATGGTATAAAATTTGGTTTGAAAGAGCCACGAAAATTCAAGAACCGTACTGCAAACGCACAGGAAGCACACGAAGCAATTCGTCCGGTGGATCTCTCCCTCAAACCTAGTACTGTCCAGGCCCATTTGAGTTCAGATCAATTCCGCCTTTACAGTCTGGTTTGGAAACGTACCCTGGCCTCACAGATGGCACCTGCTGAAATTGCGCGTACCACCTTGAAAATAGTAGCAGGAGCAAAAAAAGAGTGTCTTTTCGTGGCAAAAGGACAGCGCGTAGTTTTTCCTGGTTTTCTGCAGGCATACACGGAAGGCCTTGAGGGCCCAAGTGCTGCGGCGGGTGAAAAAGATGTGATCCTGCCTAAAGTCGAAAAAGATCAACAACTACCTTTGAAAAAATTAAATCTTGAGCAATTGTTCACTAAACCTCCGCCGCGTTACACAGAAGCCTCCCTGGTTAAAAAAATGGAATCTGAAGGTATTGGACGTCCTTCGACTTATGCACCAACTATCTCTACAATCCAGGATCGTGGTTATGTGGAGGTTACTCCAGAAAAGCAACTCAAACCGACTTCAATTGGTGAAGTTGTAACTGATTTTCTGACGAATCATTTTTCGGAAATTGTAGATCTAGGCTTTACTGCGAAAATTGAACGGAACTTTGACCGTATCGCAAATGGTGAGGAAGAATGGGTTGATATGATGGGTGTTTTTTACAAACCATTTCACGAAAGAGTTGTAGAAAAAGACGAATCTGTTACACGTGCTGAAGTGCTTAAACGCAGAGAATTGGGTACTGATCCTGAAAGTGGAAAACCTGTCAGTGTAAGTATCGGCAGATATGGACCAATGGTGCAGATAGGTACTCGTGAAGATGAGGAAAAGCCGCGCTTTGCCTCTCTACCGGACAACCTCAATCTCAAAGATGTAAGCTTCAAAGAGGCCATGGAATGTTTCGCCCTGCCGCGTACACTTGGAAACTACGAAAACGGTGAGGAAATTATAGTCAATAACGGACGTTTCGGACCTTATGTAAAACTTGGAAAAAATTTCTTCTCCCTGCCAAAAGGTGAAGATCCGCTTAAAACAGATTTAGCACAGGCAATTGAGATTGTTCGTGAAGGTCTGGAGAAAAAAGCTAAAAGCACAATTCATGATTTTGGCGAAATTCTTGTGCTGGACGGCCGTTACGGACCGTATATAAAGTCCGGAAAGAAGAATTATAAAATACCAAAAGGTATTGAACCGGAAAGTTTAGATGAAGCCGCGTGTCTCAAAATTATTGCGGAGGCACCGCCGCCAAAAGCTAGAGGCGGGAAAAATAAAGCCACCAAAAAGAAGACTGCTTAATGACTGTACCTGAGTTGATCGTAGAAACTCTGCCTGTCGGTCACCTGCAGTGTAATTGCACCATTTTGGGCGATCCTGTCAGCCGGAAAGCAATTGTGGTAGATCCTGGAGGTGACGCGGAACTGCTGATTGAACGTTTACTTGAGTTAGATCTGCAGGTGGAACGTATTATTCACACACATGCGCATCTGGATCATTTTCTTGCTTCAGGAAAATTGAAAGAGGCGACCGGGGCAAAATTGGCATTGCATCATGATGATTTGTTTCTTTGGGACATGCTGGAAGATCAGTGCCGGATGTTCGGAATTCCTTTTGAAAAACCTCCTCCACCGGATCAATGGCTGGAACATGAAGAGGAAATTGAGGTGAGAGGTATACAGGGCAAGGCTCTTCATACGCCAGGCCACACTCCCGGTTCCATGTGTTTTTTGTTTGAAAAGCAAAAGCTGTTGATTGCGGGTGATACTCTTTTCCAGGGCTCTGTTGGCCGGACAGATTTATGGGGAGGTGACTATCAGAAGATCGAGGAATCCATTCGGGAAAAACTTTACACACTTGATGAAGACATTTCTGTGATCACCGGACACGGCGAGTCAACTAGCATCGGACATGAGATGCGTAGTAATTCTTTTGTAAGGGTTTGAAGAGTCTTTTCGCTAAAAAAGAAGACAGGCAGAGGGAGGATAAACAGAATGTGGAAACGGCTTAACTACGATTATTAAATTAGCAGTTTTTTTTAAAGTTCAAATTTTTCAAGTAAGAAATCGTCGTATTCATCTGCAATTACAGCGATACTGGCGATGATCCATTCAAGTTCATCAGGATCAAGTCCCTGGACCGGCCTGAGATAACTTAGGATCAGGTGCTGATTACGTATCCCAAAACTCACCCCTTTTAACTTCAGAGTTCCGTTAAGTTTAAGCACATATGCGTTAACATCAGCATTTTGTTCGGGATACTGAAAAAGATTTGCCGCAACAATCAATTCTGCATTATCTTCCATGTTTGTGAGGAAAATCTGCACCTTGACTGAGCCGCTTACAACCCACCACT
>ERZ1048872.1096-NODE-1096-length-24343-cov-27.739995_pt1 | contig 24343 bp, 23 predicted proteins | sample MGYA00383100_ERZ1048872 | MGnify/ENA primary metagenome ERZ1048872 (study PRJEB29581, sample SAMEA5548370) | metagenome | biome: marine; feature: coastal; material: water | depth 50 m | study: Short-term variability in the microbial, nano- and picoplankton...
ACGATCAGTATCACGCATCGTTCAGGTAGCGCGCTAAACCCATAGAGTGGTTTTCAACCCGCAATCTTTCTGCACCGTTTCAATGTGAAAATGTCATCAAATTCAGACAACGCCGAGGATTGAAATACGGGTGTCGCCGTACTTACGTTGGTCAAAAAGCTCGAGGCTCTCTGGCACCTCAATGTCAGCACTTTCTTCCCAGACGATAAGTGCGTCATCAGCGACCCAACCGTGTTTGAAAGCCGCTGCTATAGCTTGTTCTCCGAGGCGCTTTCCGTAAGGCGGGTCAAGAAAAATCAGGTCATACGGCTCACCCTTGTTCGCACCTAAACGTCTGGCATCATTGCGGAAAATCGTGGTGCTGGCACTTGCTCGAAGAAGCTCAATGTTTTGGCGAAGTAGGTCTTGTGCCTTGCGCCCGTCGTCGACGAACGTCACATGTGCAGCCCCACGCGACAGCGCCTCAAGCCCCAATGCGCCAGTACCCGCAAACAAGTCCAAAACCCGCGCGTCAGTGATCGGGTCGTCATAGGCACCACCCGCTAACACGTTGAAAAGGCTTTCTCTTACTCGATCTGTTGTCGGCCTGAGGTGCGCGCCCGCGTCCCCCTTGCCGACCGAGGCAAGTGCTCGCCCACGAAAATCTCCGGCAATTATCCTCACGCTTTCAACAGTGCTTTCAGATCGGTTTCTGGATCGGCTATCGCGTCTGGTGACGGCGATTTGCCAGCTTCGATCAAGCGCTTTCCGACCATGTATCCGCGTGGATCGTTCATTGCATCCAAGGCCAACAAATCATTCCCCTTGTAGTACCAATAGGAAACGCTCTTCTCGCCACGACGGGTCACGACCTTGTCGTATCCTGTGTTCAAACCCGCGATCTGCAGTTTGGTGTCATACTGGTCGGACCAGAACCACGGCTTAGCAACGTAGTCTAATCCCGCGCCCATGATGTTTTGCGCAATCAGTTCGGCCTGATCAATTGCGTTGCCCACGCTTTCAAGCCGGATACGATCGCCCTTATAGGGAAACGAGGCACAATCCCCCGCAGCCCAAATATTAGGGTCGGATGTCTGGCCCTTCGAGTTTGTCTTTATTCCGTTTTCAAGTTCAACTCCGGCAATCGCGGCCAACTCGGTTACGGGTGTTATGCCAACGCCAACAATGACGAAATCGACATCAACCGTACTGCCGTCTGTCAATTTGGCGCCGTTGACGCGCCCTTCACCGATTAGATGGTCCAGACCAACGCCTTCGCGCAAATCAACGCCGTGGGACTCATGTAGCTCTCTGAAATAATTTGATGTTTCGGGTGACGCCACTCGTTGTAAAATGCGATCTGCCATCTCAACCAAAGTGACATTCAAACCCTTCTTTGCAGCCACGGCCGCAGCCTCAAGACCAATGTATCCGCCGCCAATGATCAACACGCGCGCCCCTTCGCGGAACTCGGATTCCATGGCGTCAGCGTCCTGCAAGGTTCGGACGGTGTAGACGCCCTCAAGCTCTCCGCCAACAGCGGCAGGCAGACGGCGCGGCGTCGAGCCCGTGGCGAGCACCAACTCGTCATATGTGAGAGTGTCGTTCCCAACGCTAATTGTCTTGGCCGAGGGATCAATTGCACCAACGGGTTGGCTCAGGCGCAGGGTTATGTTGTTATCAGAATAGAAGCTTTCGGGACGCAAAAACAGCCGCTCAAGATCCATATCCCCAAGAAGATAGGCCTTCGATAGCGGTGGACGTTGATAGGGAGGAACGGATTCTTCAGCCACCAGTGTGATTTGGCCCTCAAAACCCGAGTTGCGAAGTTTGGCGACCAATGATGAGCCAGCCTGACCTCCGCCGATGACAACCACGTGAGTCATAAATGCAAATCCCCAATAATCATTGCCCGCAATTGTGCTGACACTATAACTCGGGTTTTAGAAGTCAATTCATCAAGAGGCGTACCGATGACACTTTCAGTAGGCGACAAGCTGCCAAGCACAAATTTCGCGAAACTCGTCGATGGAGTCGTCGTTCAAGTTCCGAGCATTGACCTGCTTTCAGCCCAAAAAGTTGTGATCTTCGGCCTTCCAGGGGCATACACTGGCACGTGTTCATCCGCGCATGTGCCAAGTTTCATGCGTGTTGCTGACGAGCTAAAAGCTATCGGTGTTGATGAAGTCATCTGCCTAGCTACCAACGACCCTTGGGTGATGGATGCGTGGGGCAAGGCGACGGGCGGCGAAGCTGCTGGGATAAGTTTTCTCTCGGACCCTGAGAGCAAGTTCACAGCCGGAATTGGTATGACCATGGACGCACCAGCAGTTGGTTTCCACGCGAGATCTAAGCGGTATGCGTTATATGCAGAAAACGGGATTGTAAAAATCTACAATCCCGAAATTGAGCGCGGCGTTTGCGATATCTCTGGTGGCGAGGCACTGCTGGCGCAGATCACAGCTTAAGAGGCAGCGACTAGCAGACCGTCTTCTTTGATTTTCGCATAGCATTGATCAAGTGATTTGCGAGCGCGTTCAATAAGAGTGTCGATTTCATCCGTGGTCAAAACCAATGGCGGTGAGATGACCATACGGTCCCCAACGTGACGCATGATCAAGTTGTTGCCAAAACAGAATTCGCGGCAAATATAACCGATCGTCCCTGCGTCAGACGCAAACTTGGCGCGCGTCTTTTTATCCGGCGTCAGTGCAATTGAGGCCATCATGCCGCTGATCTTGGCTTCGCCAACCAGTGGATGATCGGTCAGTGCCTCCCATTTTTCTTTCAGGTAAGGCGCGGCGACATCGCGGACATGTCCAATGACATCCTCTTCTTCCATGATCCGAAGATTTTCGAGAGCAACGGCGCAGGCGACCGGATGTCCAGAATAGGTGTAGCCATGATTGAATTCATCGCTGCCGATAACCGAAGCCACCTCATCACTGACCATTGACCCACCAATCGGCGCGTAACCAGAGCTGAGACCCTTGGCGATCGTCATGATGTCAGGCCGGATATTCAGGGTTTGAGAACCAAACCAGTTTCCAGTGCGACCAAACCCACAAATAACTTCATCGGCGATCAGAAGAATTTCGTATTTGTCACAGATTCGCTGAATTTCTGGCCAGTAGGTATCGGGCGCGATGATTACGCCTCCGGCACCTTGGATCGGTTCGGCGATGAAGGCTGCGACGCGATCTTCACCGAGCTCTAGAATGGCTTTTTCAAGCTGCTGCGCGCGCTCCAATCCGAACTCTTCGGGGGACATGTCCCCACCTTCAGACCACCAATCTGGTTGATCGATGTGGTGAATATCGGGGATCGGCATTCCACCTTGGGCATGCATGCCCTTCATCCCCCCTAGGCTTCCAGACCCGACCGACGACCCGTGATAGGCATTCCATCGGCTGATGATCACGCTTTTCTCGGGCTTGCCTTTTAGGTTCCAGTACTGGCGCGCCATGCGGAGATTGGTGTCGTTTGCCTCAGACCCTGAGCCAGCAAAAAATACGTGGTTCAAATCGCCCGGTGCAAGTTCGGCAAGCTTATTTGCAAGCGCGATGGCAGGCACGTGGGTCGTCTGGAAAAAAGTGTTGTAATACGGCAGTTCGCGCATCTGTCGCGCGGCGGCATCTGCCAGCTCATCGCGGCCGTACCCTATATTTACGCACCAAAGCCCAGCCATTGCATCGAGTATCTGATTGCCTTCGCTATCTGTCAGCGTCACGCCATCAGCACGAGTGATGATACGCGCCCCTTTTTCAGCGAGTTCACCGTTGCTAGTGAAAGGATGCATGTGATGCGCAGCGTCCAGTGCCTGGAGTTCCGCGGTCGGAAGGTGGTTTGTGATCTGGTTCATGACACTGTCCTTGATACTCGGAGGGTTGGTATTCTCAGAATATGATCAAATTATTTGGTGTCAATCGAATCCCTCTACAGCTGTTACTCTGTAAGGTTGCGTTTCATCAATTCCATGCCTGAAACCACGTCTTGTTTTATTGCGTTTGCCGCCGCGTGGGCATCTCCTGCGCGCATCGCAGATAGGCAAGCTTTATGAAGATCGGGAAGGCTTTGTGTGCCCAATCTGCCCGAAATTACCCGCAGTGACGGGCCAAATCGCAAGTACATTGTATCGGCTAAGGATGCCAAAATCGGAGCATTTGCTAGATCGTATAGCGCTCGGTGGAACTCGTAATTCTTGCGCAGATAGCTTTTTACGTCCCCGATTTCGATCGCTTCATCTAGGGCGGTGTCAATCGCTTCGATTGTGTCCAAGTCCGCAGGCGTTGCATTTTGTGTTGCCATAATAACAAGTTGCGGTTCGATCGCTTGGCGCCCAAACAGAAGCTCGTTCACGTTTTCGGTGGTAAGTATAGGCACCGACACTCGACGGTTTCCCTGAAAAACCAACGCACCTTCCGAGATTAAGCGCCGCAAAGCTTCGCGGACGGGCGTCATTCCAGCGTCCAACATAGTCGTTAGGCCTTGGATTGTGATTGCCTGACCGGGGATCAGGTCGCCAAAAAGGATGTGCTCTCGCAGTTTGCCGTACACAACTTCATGTGCAGGAGGCGAGGTTTTGGGCTGAGTGTCCAAGTTGTCGGGTCCTTGAATTTGGTCCAATTGGCGAAATCCAATGCAGTTTGCATTCGATCCCCCGCGAGATCAACATAGGTTGACGAAGTAAGTGTCTTTTCGTTTCGCGTGAACTTTGATCAAATAACTGGAAACCGACGCATCATTGGCCTTAGCGTGCCGTTGAGAATTTTACCTTTGCCTGAAAGGTCTAAGACATGAGTCTGGTATTTGAAGATCGCGCTTATGAAGCAGCCAGCCTTCGTGGGTGTTTCTGGGCCGAAGATTACCCCCGAAGTGATCTTGTTTGGCCGCAGACACATGGAAACATCTCGGTCGAGGTTGCGATTATTGGGGCTGGATACACTGGTCTATCGGCTGCTTTGCATCTTGCTGAACAAGGAATCGACGTGGCCGTGTTTGATATGCATGCCCCAGGCTGGGGTGCTTCCGGACGCAGTGGCGGATTCTGCTGCCTTGGAGGGGCGATGGCAAGTGACGATGCCATCCGTTCACGTTTCGGGCAGGACGGATTAGACGGGTGGGACAAAGCGCAGGAAGACGCTGTTGATCTGGTTGCAGGCCTAATCAAACAGCACGCAATCTCAGCGGATACCCATTCCGACGGAGAAACTCAGCTTGCCCACTCACCCCGCGCTTATCGACGGATGATGAAAAAGGCCGCAGAGGATCGAGCAAAAGGGCGAACTGTTGAGTTTATTGAGTCCAAGGAGCTCGCATCGCACGGTATGAGCAACGCTTCGCTTTTGGGTGGGCGCTCAGAGAACGTCGGCTTCGCGCTTCACCCACGCAAATACGTCATAAGACTTGCCGAGGCGGCCAAAAAGGCGGGAGCCAAAATCTACAGCAACTCTCTGGTTCAGAGCATTTCGCAATCGTCCAAAGGATACGAACTGACACTGCCAAATGCAAAAGTGAGTGCGCAAAAACTTATTCTAGCAACGAATGGGTATAGTCGTGACGATGTCCCTAAATGGCTTAGTGGACGCTTCATGCCGGTCCAATCCAATATTCTAGTGACGCGGGAGCTTACCGATTCAGAGTTGAAGTCGCAGGGATGGACTTCGTCTCAGATGGTTTATGACACACGAGAATTATTACACTATTTCAGGTTGTTACCAGACAATCGCATGATGTTTGGAATGCGAGGAGGCATCACGGCCACCCCAAAAATGGATCGCAAAATGCATCAGATGATCCGACACGATTTCGAGCAGATGTTTCCCGCATGGAGCCACGTAGAAACACCTTGGTTCTGGACAGGGTTGGTTTGTCTAACGCGCAAACGGGTGCCTTTTGTTGGGCCCGTTCCCGACATGCCGAACGCATTCACTGGATTTGGCTGGCATGGAAGCGGTATTGCGATTGGTACTTACGCAGGCAAGCAGTTGGCGGCTTTAGCCTTGGAACAGGAATCCGCCATCCCAACGGTGATGCAGGGACAGCCTTCGCGCCTGCCGTTTGGCAGACGACGCCGAATGATCCTGCCACCGATATACGGTGCTTTGGCTGTACAGGATGCGTTACGTTAACCGCTGAATTGATCGGCCAATTTGTCCATCCGCTTGGCCAACCGCACGTCCAGATCCGTCAAACCACCCTTGTTAAAGGTCGTTAGCTTGACGTTCACCCTGTTCCAAACGTTGGTCCAATCGGGGTGGTGGTTCATCTTTTCGGCTTCCATCCCTGCGACTGTCATCCAGCCAAAAGCGATACGAAAATTTGAGAATGTGAACTTCTTTTCAATCTGATCACGCCCGTCAGTCATTTCCCAGCCATTGTCCAAAAGCGGTTGAAGCCTTTCAGCCCGGTCTTCTTCTGTAAGAATATCACTGCGCATTGGTCACTCCTGTTCTTCGATATGATCTTTGCGGAAGGGGCCATAGCTGGTCAACACCTCGATTTCTTCGTCGACGGCCTCGGCCTCTTCGGTCAGGTAGTGCGCGACGGCTTTGGCAAAACCTTGGTCGCGGAACCAATGGAGGGAATGGGTCTCAACCGGCATGTATCCGCGAGCCAGCTTATGAGTGCCTTGCGCCCCGGCTTCGACCAAACGCATGCCATTTTTGATCGCGAAGTCGATGGCTTGGTAATAGCAAAGCTCAAAATGCAGACAAGGAACATGTATCGTACAACCCCAATACCGGCCGTATACCGTGTCAGCCCCGATGAAATTCAAAGCCCCTGCAACGATTTCTCCGTCAAGCTCAGCGAGGACCAGCAGAACGTCATCGCGCATAGAGTTCTGAACAATATCAAAGAACTCGCGCGTTAGATAAGGCGAGCCCCATTTGCGCATGCCGGTGTCTTGATAGAACACCCAAAATGCATCCCAATGTTCGGGCAGAATGTCGTCGCCTGTGAGTGTCTGGATTTGCCCACCGAAACCTTGCGCCTGTGCGCGTTCTTTGCGGATATTTTTGCGCTTGCGAGACGACAGGGTGGACAGGAACGCGTCAAAGTCCTGGTGGTTGTTATTTACCCAGTGAAACTGCTGACTTTTGCGGGCCATCAATCCCATTTGGGTGCCCGCCTCGCTTTCTTCCTTAGTGCAGAAAGTTATGTGTAGCGAAGATAGATTGTTGCTGTCGGTGAACTGCACCGCCCCTTGCACCAATGCCGCTTGGGCGAGTTCGGCGTGGTCGGACTTGACCAAAAATCGACGCCCTGATGCAGGAGTGAACGGCACGGCCATTTGCATTTTCGGGTAATAGCTCCCACCGGCACGCTCATACGCATGGGCCCAGCTGTGATCAAATATGTACTCGCCCTGACTGTTACTTTTGGCATACAGCGGTGCAGCGCCGATCATCTGGTCGCCAAGGTGTGCCGTTAGATATTTCGGCTGCCATCCGGTCTGAGGCCCAACCGAACCGCTATTCTCAAGCGCTTTTAGGAAGCGATAGGTGGTAAATGGATCGTTGGGTCTGCCTGAAGACGCCTCTGGGCACGCGCACGCGTCCCACTCGTGTTGATCGACGGTGGCCAAGCTATCGTGGATTTGAATTTCTACGCTACCGGCCAAAACACACCTTTCTGTTGGATCAACAATTCAGAAGCGGCAATGAATGGTCAAGCCGATAGGTAGGTTTCAAAGGTCACGTTATCGGCAATCTCACGGGCTTTGCGTTCTTGTTCAGCGCTGCGAACAGTCCAACAGAAAACAGGGACGCTTCTTTCCTTTAGGTCTAGCACGTGCGGGTTATCTAGCTGGTCCTGTTGGTGACTGATGAAGCAAGCGCCAGTTGCGTCAAAATCCGGAATAGTCGCCAGTTCATTCCGCCGCCCATCAGGAACAAGAAGCCAGTCGTCCTTGTCAAAGTTACAGGTGATTAAACCACGGGGAATAGCTGGACACAGCTTAGCCATCCACGTCACTGAGTGGGGATTGAAAGACATCAATGCGGCGGGGCCACTATAGAATTCCAAAGCCGCTGCGGTTGCCTCTTCTAGGCGCCCTACTTCGTTGCCCAGCCTTAGGTTTTGGTTTTTAACTTCCACTAGCAAAGGCACTTGCCCGTCCACCAACTTAAGGACTTCGGCCAAGGTCGGTATCCCCTCATCTCCTCCGATAAGGGGCAGGGCACGCAGTTCATCGGCAGTCCATTGGCAAACCGCGCCTCCTACGCCGGCCAAACGCTGCAAGTCGTAGTCATGGAATACCAGGGCCTGTCCGTCTTTGGATATCTGCAGATCCAACTCAATTCCGTACCCCAAGGCAATCGCAGCGCGAAACGACGCGAGCGAGTTTTCGGGGCGCCCATCGGTGACATCGTGCAATCCACGATGGGCGAATGGTTGATCGAAAAAGACCTTGGGCAGCATTATTTAATCTCGAACATGCCCTCGATTTCAACTGCAACACCAAGTGGTAGCGCAGCAGCAGATACGGCCGAGCGGGCGTGCCGTCCGGCATCGCCCAAGGCTTCAACCAGAAAATCGGACGCACCGTTCACGACCTGCGGTTGCTCGGTAAAGTCAGCGGTCGAATTCACAAAGGCGGTCAGTTTTAGGACTCGCACCAGACGATCCAAGTCGCCACCACAAGCCGCTTTGACCTGTGCCAATAGGCTGATTGCGCAGCTTTTTGCTGCGGCAACTCCTTCGGCGGTGGTCATGTCTTGGCCAAGTTTACCGGTGATAAAACCGTCCGGTCCGTTCGATATCTGACCTGACACGATAACGGTATTCCCTTGGATAACGAAAGGAACATAGTTTGCGGCTGGTGCAGGTGCATTCGGCAATGTCACGCCAAGTTCGGCAAGGCGATTTTCAAAAGTGCTCATGTTGGTCTCCCTATTTCGTGGCGACGCTACTCAAACGCGCCGCCACGGAAAAGGAAAATCAGCTTTCGCGCAAAGCTTTTGCGAAATAGTCGGCCAAGGGCTTGATAAGATACTCAAGCGGCGAGCGATCGTTGGTCCGCATATAAGCCTCAACTGGCATGCCCGGGATCAGGATCGTACCCTCAGGTAGGCGATCAGTTTCGCCTTCGTTTAGCTCAATTTCAGCGCGGTAATAGCTGAATGCTGTGTTCTCATCCTCAAACGCATCGGCTGAAACTTGAGTGACTTTGCCGAACAGTTCCGGCGTCGTACGAGAGTCCAAAGCCGAGAAACGCACTGAGACCTCTTGATTGATATAAAGCTCGTCAATGTGGATGGGTTCAACCTGCGCCATGATGACCAGCGGTTTGTCCTGCGGAACCAAGTACAGAACCGGATCAGCTGGTCGAATGACCGAACGTTTGGCGAAGACTTGCATGCCGTAGACGATACCGGAAACGGGCGCGCGTACATCCAACCTAGAAAGGCGTTCTTGAAGACTGCGGCGCTGCTCGGCCAACTCAAGCTCTTGGAATTGAAGGTCCCTTAGGCGTGTGATTGCTTCTTCTCGACGTTGAGATTCGATCTTGAGTACTTCGATCTCAAGCTCTGTGATCCGGCCCTCAGCCTGTGCACGCTGTGCAGTCAATTCGCCAACCGTTCCGCTTAGCTTTGCCTCTTCACGCTGCAAATTCAAAACCCGCGCGATTTGTGCAAGGCCTTTATCCAAAAGGGTTTGTTGGTTCTCTAGCTCTTGGTGGATCAAATCTAACTGGATCGACATTGCGTCCATTTGCGCATCAATCCCGATAATTTGATCGGTGATCTGGTTGCGCCGTTTACCGAGTTGCTCAATTTCTTTTTGAACACTGTCAGCACGCGCGAGGAACAGGCGGACCTGACCGGCCATCTGATCGCGAACGTCGAGATTGTCCTTGGCGAGCGCCATAAGCTCGTCATCGAAATCAACGCCAAGCTCGTTGTCGCGCTCAGCCTCAAGTCGGCCACGACGCGCCATCATTTCAAACAGCTGACCTTCGATGATCGTCAATTCAGACGCAAGCAAGGTGTCGTCTAGCTTGATGAGAATTGCGCCCTCGGTAACAGTGTCGCCCTCTTCCACGAGGATGTCCTGAACAACGCCTCCGTCAGGGTGTTGAACGATCTTACGGTTCTGATCGACCTCGATTTTGCCGGTGGACACAATCGCGCCGGTGATCTGAGCTTTTACCGCCCATGCGCCAAAGCCACCCACAAGGATGAATAGGGTAGTTATCCCGATGGTTAAGGCCCATCCGGCGGACCATTTTGCCTCGCTCATGATACGCCTCCCATTGAAGATTTCTGGATGGCTTCGTGGTTCTTAACCATGCCGCGCAGGACTTCATCCTTCGGGCCGAACGCCATTGCCATGCCGTTTTCTAGCATCAACAGGGTGTCGCATTCTTTTATGGCTGAAGGACGGTGCGCCATGATGATAACGGATTTTCCTTCGGATTTCATTGAGCGGATCGCTTGGTTCAGCGCCTCACCACCCTCGTTGTCGAGGTTTGAGTTCGGCTCGTCTAGCACCAGCAATACAGGCTCGCCATAAAGCGCGCGGGCAAGGCCGATGCGCTGAAGTTGGCCGCCGGACAGTAACCCTCCGGTGGAACTAACGCGTGTGTCATACCCATCAGGGAACTTAAGGATCATATCATGAGCCGCAGCTTTTTGGGCCGCAGCAACGATCTTTTCAGAATCAGGGTTTGGGTTCAGACGCGCAATATTCTCGGCGATCGTTCCGTCGAACAACTGAACGCGCTGAGGCAAATAACCAACATGCGTTCCCAAAGTATCGGGTTCATACTGATCCAGTGCCGCGCCATCCAAACGAATTTTCCCGCCTGCAGGTCGCCAAACTCCGGTGATCGCGCGCGCCAAGGTCGTTTTGCCTGACCCCGAAGGGCCAATAACGCCAACCGCTTGTCCGGGTTGTACGTTGAAGACCACGTTCTTTAGCGTCGCTTGCTGCTGGCCTGGTGGTATGACCGTCAGCGCCTGCACGTCTAGTTTTGCTTTCGGGGCAGGAAGTTGCGTGCGGGGGGCACCCTTGGGAACAGTTGAAAGCAGCTCAACCAGATTTGACCATCCCTTCGTGCCGCGCTGAACAACAGCCCACTGACCAATGGCTTGCTCGATCGGACTAAGGGCGCGACCCATCAGGATAGAACCAGCGATCATCGCGCCAGGTGTTAGCTCGTTTTGCAAAACAAGATACGCGCCAAGACCAAGCATCGCCGACTGCAAGAACATACGGAGCGTTTTTGTTGTGGTCGAAAAGGTGCCGGCCAAATCGCTGGAATTAATGGTTTCCTGCAGCGCCTCGGCCCGCGCTTTCTGCCAACGCTCAAATGCTGCGCCACGCATCCCAAGGCTTTGAACCATCTCGGATTCAGACCGCAACTGGTCCGAGATTGAATCCGAACGGAAGCTTGCAATGCTAGACCGCATTATCGGGCGTTTGGTTAGAAGTTGGTTCAACACGGTAATTAATATCAAAACCGTACCACCCGAAAGCGCGAGAATGCCTAACCATGGGTGGAAAATCGCGATACCGGCCAAAAAGACTGGCGTCCAAGGGATATCAAATACGGACATTAAAGCAGGTGAAATCATAAGGCGTTGAACGCCTTCAAGGTCACGCTGTGCAGTTGCCGCTACGTTTTGAGGAGATTGAGGTGAAGACATCTTGAGCGCTGCTTCAAAAACGCGACGGTCCAACCGATCCTGAAAACGTGCGCCAACACGCGCCATAACCCGACCGCGCGTGTAGTCCAGAATACCCATCGTTCCATAGAGAAACGCCACCAGAATGGTTAAAGCCAAAAGCGTGGCCTCAGAACGGCTGCCTAAAACGCGATCATATACCTGCAGCATATAGATCGGACCCGTTAGCATCAGCAGGTTCGTGAAAAAGCTGAACACTCCGACAAACCAGTAGAGAGGGCGGCTTTCCTTGCGGGCTGCAATCAGCTCTTCGCGGCCGCGTTCAAGTTCGCTTGGTCTCATGTAAGGCTTTCTTCATTTTGGGTTGCCACCAGCCACCTATGTGACATGCTTCGCAAGAATACGGCGCAATCCTACAAAATGCGCTGATGAGTGGTTAATTATGTACTTTCGATACAGCGGATCAAAGATAAACTTATGAAAATCAGGCAAAAAAATCTATTGGTGGTTTTTCTTACCCGATTTTCATCCTCGTTGATCAGCAAGCTTGGCGTTGTTCTGCTAGGCGCTGCTATGGTTTTATCCGCCTGTGCTTCGCCCGATAGTCTGGACGCTATTCACGATCCGTATGAAACAGTGAACCGCCGGACGCACGAATTCAACAAGGGTCTTGATAGCGCGCTGCTACGCCCAGCCTCTGGAATTTACGGAGAGTTGGTGCCAGATGCCTTGGCGATTGGCATCAGCAATTTTAGCAAATTCCTCGATTTGCCCGGCGAAGTCATTAACAACGCCCTGCAATTGGATCTTGAAAGCGCGGTAACGAATTCGGCGCGTTTGGTGATCAACGGAACCGTGGGTGTTCTAGGGCTTTATGATGCGGCGTCTGAAATTGGAATTTATCCGTCAGCCGCCGATTTTGGCCAGACACTCCACAAATGGGGCATCGGAGAAGGTGCTTACCTTGAATTGCCAGTGATGGGGGGATCAACCGCCCGAGACACAGTGGGGATCGCCGTTGACTCAATGCTCAACCCATTGACTATAATTCTACCTGATAACTGGAAATTGACCGGCACGGGCGTGAAGACTGTGGCAATGATCGGGGATCGTGCACGATTTGCGACGACCGTGGATTCCGTTCTATACGAAAGCGCAGACAGTTATTCGCAATCCCGTCTCTTCTATCTACAAAGCAGGCGCCACGAACTTGGTATGAGACTTGCGGAAGAAGACTATTTCGATCCGTATGAGGACCTTTATGAGTAATCCAGTATCCCTTTCACGCCGCTCTATGATCGCGCTTACAACTGGCGCTACAGCATCGCTTGCGCTGCCGCTTCCCGCCTTGGCCACGACCAAGAGGTCGGCAAAGAAGCTAGTTGAGAAGGTTGTTGCGGACATCAATACGATCATCGACTCGGGCAAAAGCGAAGAAGCAATGCTTGTTGATTTTGAGCAGGTCTTCGCAGACTACGCCGACGTTAACACGATCGCTCGCTACGCCTTGGGGGTTGAAGCGCGCTCGGCTTCTGACGCGCAACTCAAGGCATTCACCGCGGCATTTCGAAAATACATGTCTGGGAAATACGGGCGCCGGTTCCGCGAATTTATTGGCGGAAGGGTCGAGGTACAGGACGCGCGTGCTGTAAAAAGTTTTTTCGAAGTCACAGCCATGGCCCATCTTCAAGGTATGGCCCCATTCGAACTGACCTTCCTCGTCACGGACCGCTCTGGCGAAGAGAAGTTTTTCAACATGTTCATTGAAGGCCTGAACATGCTGCTGAGCGAGCGCACGGAAATCGGCGCTATGCTAGACAATCGACGCGGTGATCTGGATTTGACGATTCAAGATCTTCAAAAACTCAACTAGATCAATTCGTACCCAGGATATCTTTCAAGATTTGGATAAGAATCGGGTCTTGTGACACGATGCGATCTTGAGGCAACTCTTCGCCACCAAATGTCCGTGGGGTTTCGGTCCCAAACGGACGCAGCATCGGCAGGCCCTTGTCAGGAGTATCCTTGTGCACCGTAGTCATTGTCTCACGCCAGATTTCAGCGGGTAAACCGCCCCCAGTTACACCTGTAAGTGGCGTATTGTTGTCATACCCCATCCAGACACCGGCGACGTAATCGGCCGTAAAGCCGATGAACCAAGCATCCCGTGCGGCTTGGGTCGTTCCAGTTTTACCAGCGACTTCACGGTCGGGTAGATTGGCGCGCCGACCAGAGCCGTCGGTGACAACATTGCGCATCATATAGATCAGTTCTTCAGCGACAGGCTGGCGAAGGACCCGTTCACCAATGCCGCCACCTTTGCCCATCAGGGGCTGATCGTCGCCCGCTAGCCTGAGTTCAAGCAAACCATAGGGCTGCACGGACGAACCACCGTTTAGGATGCCGGCGTAAGCGCCAGTCATTTCGATCAACGTCGCCTCAGACGCGCCGAGAGCAAGCGCAGGGCCTTCGGCAAATGGCCCCCTAAGACCGAAGTCAGATGCTATCTGAGATACCAATTCTCGACCAATATTTTCAGATATTTTGACCGCTGGTACGTTTAAGGAATCCTTCAACGCCTCGGTCAACGTCACAAGACCGTAATGCTCTTTTGTGTAGTTGCTGGGCGACCAAGGACCTGACCCAGGGATGTCGATGGTAATCGGTTCATCCAGGATTTGGTCATAATGGTGATAGCCCAGTTCAAGTGCAGCACCGTAAACGAACGGCTTGAAGGCTGATCCGGTTTGCCGCTTGGCTTGCGTGACACGGTTGAAAGCGCCTGAAACCTTAGTGCGACGGCCACCAACCATGGCGCGAACGGCCCCGTCTGATGACATGACTATGATCGCGGCCTGAGCCTCGGACTCTTCGTCGACACGCTCTTCAAATACCTTTTTTAGGGCTTCTTCCGCGGCCGTTTGGATATCTTGGTCCAAAGTCGTGTGGATCGTCACATCTTCGGTTGTTCGGCGTGTCAGATAATCTGGCCCATACGCCATAACCCAATCTGCGAAATATCCCCCTGCTTGCGCTTCGGCAGCTTGGGACAGTTCGGCTGGCAATTGTTTGGCGATGGCCGCATCGGTTGAGGACAGGTAGCCTTGATCCTCCATCAGATCGACAATGACACCGGCCCGATTTTGCGAGCGGGTCAGATTGTTCGTGGGCGCATAGCGGGACGGGGCCACCAATAGACCAGCCAACATCGCGGCTTCAGACGGGGAAACCTCGGCGGCTGATTTTCCGAAGTACCGCTGGCTGGCGGCCGCGAAACCACGCGATCCTGCGCCGAGGAAAACACGGTTTAGATAAACGGTCAAAATATCGTCTTTGGAATATTTGACCTCCATCGCGATGGCATAGGTCGCTTCGGTTATTTTGCGCCAAAGCGTGTTCTGGCGACATTCGGATTCATACTCGGCCTCGGACTGGCCCGAGCGCGGATTGTACGGATTGCCGAGGCAAAGAAGTTTTGCGACCTGCTGGGTAATGGTCGAGCCACCATGACCTTCAAGCGGACCGCGCCCTTCGCGAAGGTTGATGCGAACGGCACTCGCGACACCGATAGGGTCGATCCCGGGGTGGTAATAGAATCGCTTGTCCTCGGTCGCGACGACGGCGTTTTTGAGGTGAGGTGAAATGGTGTCCGTGGTGATCATTCCACCGAACTGATCGCCGCGCCACGCAAACACCTCGCCATTGCGATCAAGCAGGGTAACAGAGCCACGCGCGCGGCCATCCACGAGCTCTTCAATCGTGGGGAGCGTTGCCATGTAGTATCCAACAGCACCAGCGATCAACAAAGTGACCACCATCGCCAAACGCCAACCAAGACGCCAAATTATCAGCCAAACAAAGCGGACCGCATTGAGCATCCACCTGATAAGCAAAGGCCGTTTTTTGACTTGTGTCTTTTTACGGGGATTAGGCTTAGGCGCTGTTTTTGGCCTAGGTTTTGGTTTGGGCGTCGTTTTGGCAGCAGGCTTCTTTGCGCTGGGCTTTTTGCCCGACGCATAGCGCTTGTCGGCCACGAGTTTTGGCCGTTTTGGAGGTTTCGATGTCATTTTCGCCTGCTCGGCCTATTGTTTTGACGCGACCATAGCGCGATTCTGTTCAAATGTTGAGCCGCCACACGATTGTTTGACAGTCAGCGTTAGAAAAATGCAAAGACCCCGGAAAACCGGGGCCTTTTCTTGTTCTTTTTGGGCATCCGCCCATTTATTTTGAGTATTTTCGCAAAGATAAAATTAGGCGCCGGACGCGATTATTGCTTTGGCCAAAATTGGAACCGTCTCTTGATTGAGGCCAGCTATGTTAACCCGAGAGTCACCGACCATGTAGATGCCGTGGTCGGTTTTCAGCTTCTGTACAAGGTCCGGCGCAATGCCAAGACGCGAGAACATGCCTCGATGTTGAGCGATAAAGCCAAAACGGTCGGAACCGGCAGCTTGCTGTAGCTCTTTTGCAAGTTGCTCGCGTAGACCAAGCATTGAAATGCGGACGGCTTCGAGTTCAGCTTGCCAATCGGCGCGCAGTGCATCGTCGTTCAGGATCGTTGTGACCAAACGGGCACCGTGATCTGGAGGGAATGAGAAATTCTGGCGGTTTAAAAACGCTAGATTGCCCTGAGTGACTTTGGTCCCGCTGGATTGATCGGAAATAGCGATCAAGATGCCTGTACGTTCGCGGTAGATGCCGAAGTTCTTTGAGCAGCTTGCAGCGATGATGGTTTCTGGCACGGAGGACGCGACAAGTCGCACACCGGCGGCGTCGTCTTCCAGTCCGTCACCAAAGCCTTGGTATGCGATGTCGATCATCGGTGTTGCGCCGGTTTCCAGAAGGACATTCACCACTTCCTGCCATTGCGACATGTTCAGGTTCGCGCCGGTTGGGTTGTGGCAGCAACCATGCAACAAAACCAGATCGCCTCTGCGCGCGGTCTTGAGGTCAGCGATCATGTTGTCGAAATCAACGCCGCAGGTAGCTTCGTCAAAATAGCGATAATCGACTTTCTCGATCCCGAGATAAGACAGGATCGTGACGTGGTTCGGCCATGTGGGGTTCGAGACAAAAACGCGGCCCACAGGGCTGGCGGCTTGAAGTAGTTCGAAAGCTTGGCGAACAGCGCCGGTGCCGCCGGGTGTTGCAGCGGCGGCGATGCGGTCGCGTGGAACAGCGTCACCCAGAACCAGTTGGATCATTGCGTCGGAAAAGGCAGGATCGCCTGCTAGTCCGACGTAAGATTTAGAAGTTTGCTCTTCCCAGACCTTTTGCTCGGCCGCCTTGATGGCGCGCATGATCGGAGTTTTACCTGTGGCGTCTTTATAGACCCCAACGCCAAGGTCGATCTTGGTTTCGCGCGGGTCGGCGGCGTATTCTTGCACAAGGGCAAGGATTTTGTCGGCAGGTTGTGCTTTCAGATTAGTAAGCATGTCTTCAGTATTCTCCGGTGGCGACGGGTAGGGTGGGGAATGCGCCCCATTCGGCCCATGATCCGTCATAAAGCGAGTGATCGGTTTTGCCCAAGCGTTCAAGGCCAAGGCATAGGACTGCGGCGGTAACGCCTGATCCACATGTTGTGATTGCCGGTTTCGACAAATCCACGCCGGCGGTTTCAAAGGCGGACTTAAGCCCGCCGATTTCCTTCATGGTTCCGTCGCCGTTAAGCAGATTTGAGAAAGGTACGTTCTTTGAGCCAGGGATATGGCCGGAACGTAGGTCTGCGCGGGGCTCAGGGGCCTCGCCACGAAAACGCGCTGCAGCTCGGGCATCGATGATTTCGTGATCTTTCAGCTTGGCTGAGAACGACACTTGGGTAACGTCTTTGACCATCTGTGGCTGACGCTGAACCGTCATGTGGCGATCGCGGATGACCGGAGGGTTGGCATCTGTTGGTCGACCTTCGGCCAGCCATTTACGCAAGCCGCCGTCCAGCACAGCGACGTCTGTTTTGCCCATCAGTCGGAACATCCACCAAACGCGCGCGGCTGAGAATAGTCCCAACCCATCGTAGACCACGACCTGATGACCATCACCGATTCCCATAGCGCGCATTCGGGACATGAATTTTTCGACCGGAGGCACCATATGCGGCAAATCCGAGCGCAGATCGCTGATTTCATCAATATCAAAAAAGCGCGCACCAGCGATGTGAGAGGCTTGGTATTCCTCTTTTCCGTTGCGGTTCATCGCAGGAAGATACCAAGACGCGTCAATAACGCGAATGTCAGGATCCTTCAGGCGAGACGCCAGCCAGTCTGTTGAAACAAGTGTTTTCGGATCGTCCACCGCCATGGTGTTCTCCGTTGTTTGAGCCCCGATTTGAATACGCCCACGGATTGAATAGGGCAAGCCTGTTGGCAGCTCAAATGCGCTTATACTGAGCGAATTACCAGAATGCCTTACTCGCCGTGGCGCAGAAGGCGCTGTTTCTGGCGATTCCAATCCCGCTTGGCTTCGGTCGCGCGTTTGTCGACGTTCTTTTTACCTTTGGCGATTCCAATTTTCAGTTTCGCCATGCCCTTGTGATTAAAGTAGAGCACCAGCGGTACAAGGGTCATACCTTTGCGCTGGGTGTCCGACCAAAGCCGCGCTAGTTCTTTACGACTGACAAGAAGCTTCCGGCGACGACGCTCTTCGTGTTTGAACATCTTCGCTTGCTCGTACGGAGCGATGTAGCAGTTGACTAACCACAGCTCACCGTTTTCCACGGCAGCGTAGCTTTCGGCAATATTCGCGCCACCTTGCCTAAGAGATTTGACCTCAGAACCTTCAAGCATGATGCCGCACTCGATGTCTTCCTCGATGGCAAAATCATACCGCGCGCGCCGATTTTCGGCTGCGATCTTGTAGTTTGGGTCTGATTTAGTTTGGGCCATTCTAGTTCTCGATCAACACGCCATTGCGCGACTGCATTTCCGCTTCGGTAGGAGCTTGCCAGATGCGATTCATAAAGTCGAACATCTCGCGGGTGACCTCAAGGGCAAATGTTTCGCCTTTTTCGGTGTTGCGATTTTCAACACGATCCCAGCGGATTGATTCTGGAACATCTAAGAAATGGAGTGATGTGGAATACCCCATCGCGTCCGCCCAAGCGTAGAAAATCTGACGTTCCTCAATATTGGTGAAACCGCAGTCAAAAACCACCGGTTTGCCGCTTGCGATGATTTGATCGGCGGTGTCGCGCATCTGCGCACAACAACGGCGAACTCTCGTGTGGAACCATTCGAAGTCTGACGTTGGATCGCGGTCCATGAAGAACAGGTTCGCCATCCAATCATCAATCGACATCCGCACGCCGTTGACGTCTTGGCGCAATTGTTCCGAATAGGTGGATTTGCCGGCCCCCGTTAATCCACAGATTATATAAACGTTGGCCGACATTGGGTTTCCTTGATCCAGTGGATCAGCTTAGTTGACGAGACCCGCGTGGCGCATTCCGGCGTCAATCGCAGCCTTCGTACCATCAGAAATGCCAACCAACGGTAAACGCACTTCGTCACTGCACAGACCAAGCTGAGACATGCCGTATTTCGCGCCAGCCAAACCGGGCTCGATGAAAATTGCTTCGTGCAGTGGCATCAGACGGTCCTGATACTCCAACGCTTTGGCAAAATCGCCTGCAAGCAACGCTTCTTGGAACTCAGCGCAAAGCTTAGGTGCAACGTTAGCCGTAACCGAGATTGCACCCTGTCCACCGTGGGCATTAAAGCCCATCGCCGTCGCGTCTTCGCCTGACATCTGGATGAAGTCGGTGCCACAAGCGGCGCGCTGCTGTGAAACACGGGCGATATCACCAGTTGCGTCTTTCACACCAATGATGCGCTCAAGCTTCGCAAGCTCGCCCATTGTGTCAGGCTTCATGTCGACGACCGAACGCCCTGGAATGTTGTAGATGAAGATCGGCAGATTGCTTGCGTTATGTAGCGCTGTGAAATGTGCGACCAAACCCTTGGCATTCGGCTTGTTGTAATACGGCGTGACCACCAAAGCAGCATCTGCGCCAACGCGCTCAGCGTGTTGGATCAAGCCGATGCCTTCGGCGGTGTTGTTCGAGCCAGCGCCAGCAATAACCGGAATACGGCCTGCAGCAGCCTTAACGACTTCTTCAATTATAATCTCGTGTTCGCGATGCGTCAGTGTTGGGCTTTCACCTGTGGTGCCAACAGGAACGAGTCCGTGGCTGCCTTGCGCAATATGCCATTCGACCAGCTGTTTGAGCGTATCCAAATCCAGCGCGCCGTCTTTGAACGGCGTGACCAATGCGGGAAAAGATCCTTTGAACATGATACACTCCTTTAAAGTTTTGGCCCCATGGCCATAGATTCGATGCGCGGACACTAGCCGCCCAATCCCCATCTACCAAGTTTGTGAGTTGTTACGAAGGTAAGTGTGGGTATTGTGGCGCTGTCTATCGGTATTTGAGGTGAGAATTGCAAGTCGTTCTGCGTGCAATCATTGTGGTGTGTGGCGTCTTGTCAGCGGTTCTTCCAGCTTCTGGCGCCGATACAGCCCATTCGCTTGAGCTGGCTCTCAAGGAAATGCGTGTCTACCGCTGGGATTCAGCGGCAGAGTTGGCCGCGCAAGACGGCCAGCTTGCGGCAGACATTATCGAATGGCACTGGCTGCGCGCTGGGCATGGAAATTACGAAGACGTCTCTGATTTTCTTGAGAGAAACGGAGATTGGCCGGGTTTGGCCCTGTTACGCAAAAACAGTGAAAAGTCGCTGATTGGGCAAAGCGCACGAGATGTGCTCGACTTTTTTAAGAACGATGATCCGGTCACTGCGACTGGTGCAATTCTGTATGCCCAAGCGCTTAAGCGAACAGGCGAGACAGCGGCCTCGAAAAAGATCGTTACAAGGGCGTGGTTGGAAAACACGATGTCCGATGCCGAATTTGAGGCGTTCACCAAACAGCTCAGCGACTCAGTTTCAGACATATATTCCGATCGGCTTGACGCTATGCTGTGGCGCGATGCAGGGGTCGAAGTTGTGCGCCTTCAAGCAGGCGCTTCCGCCGATTGGAAAAAGCTTTCGGCGGCGCGTTCTGCACTTCGCAATGACAAAGACGGGGTCGACAAGCTGATTGCCCAAGTGTCTGTGTCTTTGAAAGACGATGCGGGCCTTGCCTATGAGCGGTTTGCGTGGCGTATTCGCAAAGGACGCGATGAAGACGCGCTAAAGATCATCCTAGAGCGCAGCAGTTCCGAGCAGTCATTAGGGAGACCCGAATACTGGGCAACACAGCGCCGTAACCTTGCCAGGCAGAAATTTTCTGATGGAGATATAAATACCGCCTATCAGCTTGCGGCACAGCACCACTTGCCGCCGGATGACGCCAGATACGCTGATCTTGAGTGGATGGCGGGCTATATTGCGCTGCGTTTCAAACAACAACCGGACATCGCAATCACACATTTCCAAGGGTTGCTCGAAGCCGTCGACAGCCCGATTTCATTGTCGCGTGCTGGGTATTGGTTAGGGCGCGCTTATGAAGCAAAGGGCGAGGACAGAGCGGCGGAGATCTCATGGGAAGAAGCAGCAAAGCATTCGACAGCCTACTATGGCTTGCTTGCTGCTGAGAAACTGGGGCAAGTGCCGCGGTTCCAGATGTACGACATTCCACAGGATGCTTGGAAGAACGCCAGCTTTACCCACAAAGATGTCTTTCACGCGGGATTGCTAAGCCTTTCCATGAACGAGCATTACCTAGCCGAGCGGTTCTTCGTTCAACTGGCTGAGGGCTTGTCGCACGAAGAATTGATCCTTCTGGGCCACATGCTCGAGCAGCTAAACCAACCGCATTTGGCCCTTCGCGTTGCCAAACATGGGCTTCGCATGGGGGATCTCGCGTTCTCGGCCTACTTCCCACTTCACCCGATGAGCACTTACGAATTGCCTATTAATCCCGAATTGGTGCTGGCCATTGCCCGCCGTGAAAGTGAGTTTGATCCCACCGCTGTTAGCCGCGCTGGCGCGGCTGGATTGCTGCAGTTGATGCCCGCAACGGCCAACGAAATGGCGGGCAAACTTGACTTACCCCGTGATCAGCAACGTCTCGTCACAGATTGGCGGTTTAATGCAGCACTTGGCAGCGCATACCTCGCAGAACTGTCTTCAAGGTTTGATGGCAACATAACCTTGGTGGCCGCAGCTTATAACGCCGGTCCAAATCGCGTTGACCAGTGGTTGCAGACTTTAGGTGACCCAAGAAAGGCATCTATCGACGTCGTGGACTGGATCGAGTCGATCCCTTACCGAGAGACCCGCAACTACGTGATGCGCGTATCCGAATCCATGCCTGCCTACCGCGCTCGTATGGGTCTTCCGCGTGGTTTGCCTTTCAGTCAAGAGCTTGCAGGGTCAACCCTGAACGCGCTCTCGCCATAGGGTGAAAAGACCACTTAAAACCACGACGCATGCACCGATTGCTACGTTCATTTCCAGACTTTCACCAAGTAGAGAAATCCCGATTATTGTGGCAAACACCAATTGCAAATAGGCAAAAGGCTGAACCGAACTTGCCTCGGCGACCTCGTAACATTTGATTAGCGTGAAATGCCCTAGTGCACCCGTGACGCAAAGCACGGACATCCAAACCCAATCAGAACCACTCATCGGCTCCCAATACCAGATACCGACGGCCGTGATTGCAATCGCCCCAACCGTTCCCGTCCAAAAAAATGAGGTGTAAGCGCTGTCTTTTCTGGCGACGTAGCGTGTCAGCAATCCATACAAGGCAAATAACATCGCAGAAATAAGCGGAACGATTGCAGCGGGTGAAAAGACCCCAAATCCCGGTTTTAAGATAATCAAGACGCCGATGAAGCCCACACCGATGGCGATCCAACGCCTCCAACCGACTTTTTCGCCGAGGATCGGGCCGGAAAGGGCCGCAATAAGCAGCGGATAACTGGTGAATACCGCATGGCTTTCCACAAGCCCAAGAAGCGTAAAGGCATAAACCATGACGCAAATTTCTACGATCAGGATTAGCGCCCTCAGTGATTGCAGAACAGGTTGTGATGTCGTGGCGGCCTTCATGATGCCCCCCGCTTGACGAGACGCGATCGTCAAAACAAATGCTGCAAAAAACCAATAGCGGATCATCACGACCATCAGGACATTGTATTCTCCAGCCAAGTGCCGCGATATCCCGTCCTGAACAGCGAAAATGAATGTCGTTAGGATCATCAACATGATGCCTAATCGTTGGTTGCCACTGCTCATTTCGTTGCTTTCTTGGCGACGGTCATATGTCGTTTGCGGCCGAAGCCTTTGACACGCTCAACTCCAAAGCCAGCATCAGCTAACGCACGACGCACATTACCAGCGGCAGAATAGGTGGCGGCCGTGCCGTCTGAGTTTGTATGATCGAACACTGCTTGCATCAGTTTAGCCTCCCAAAGCTGTGGGTTCTTGGCGGGTGAAAACCCATCCAGGAACCACGCATCTGCCTTAGATTGCCATGCGGGAACGGTTTCACGGGCATCCCCAATCACAAGTTCAAAAATCAAATCGTCAGTTTCAAGCCGTGCCTGCCCTATCTGCATAGCCTCTAGCAATTCATCCGCAAGCTGCCGATCGACGGGAAATAATGCCAGGCTTTTCTCCATTTCTTTTGGATCCATTGGATACATCTCAAAACTCGTGAAATGCAGCCTGCCTGCGCGCGCCTTTTGCCGCCAATCCTGCCATGCCGCTAACAGGTTCAAGCCGGTGCCAAAGCCAAGTTCAGCGATGTGAAAGCCGTCGCAGAGTCGGTCAGGCAAACCATTGCCGGATAGAAAGACGTAGCGTGTTTCTTCAAGCCCGTTATCGAGCGAGAAATACGGATCGTTGAACAGTTTTGAGACCGGAACGCCGGTTTCGTGCCATTCCAGCTCTGCTTGCTGGTCTTGCATCGCTTGATCCCATAAGAAAACAAAAGGTTGAGCGACCATGAAAGGCTTCGCAAGGTTTGGCAATGGTGGATGTGACTATTCGCGGAGCAGGGATATTTGGTCTGTCGATCGCGTGGGCATGCGCACGCAGGGGCGCAAAGGTTCAAGTGATTGACCCCAATGGTGTCGGCACAGGGTCTAGCGGTGGATTGGTGGGTGCCTTGGCGCCCCACACGCCAGAAAACTGGAATGAGAAGAAAGACTTCCAGTTCCAGAGCCTTCTATACGCTGAGGAGTTTTGGCGTGAAGTGGATGCAGTTTCGGGCCTGTCTTGTGGATACGCCCGAACGGGCCGATTGCAGCCAATCGCCAATGAAAACGCTCTTTCACTGGCGAAAGCACGCGGCGAGACTGCCAAAAGTTTGTGGCAAGGAAAGGCTGATTGGAGCATCGTCAATGCTGCGGATCACGACCCATGGGCGCCGAAGTCTCAGTCGGGCTTTTTGATACACGACAACCTGACCGCAAGAATGCACCCTCGGCTTGCAGGTCAATCGATACAAAAAGCACTAACGCAGATTGGCGTTGAGTTCCTTCGGGAAGGCGAAAGCAAGGGTTCAGTGGTGTGGGCCACTGGATACAAAGGTCTTGAGGAACTCTCGGCCTCCCGCGGCCGCCTTGTCGGGGCTGGCATCAAAGGTCAGTCCGCTTTGTTGTCCTTTGATGCATCCGATTTGCCACAGTTATTTGCGGATGCTGTCCACATCGTGCCGCATGAGAACGCAACCGTTGGCGTCGGGTCGACCAGCGAACGCGAATTTGACGATCCGTCGTCGACTGATGA